>Ga0214542_1003088_pt1 | contig 34290 bp, 20 predicted proteins | sample CNSS1metaG_FD_160096 | JGI IMG/M metagenome (GOLD analysis project Ga0214542, IMG submission 160096) | Root nodule microbial communities from cowpea collected in UCLA plant growth center, Los Angeles, California, USA - CNSS1 | ecosystem: Host-associated > Plants > Roots > Nodule | place: USA...
AATTGGAATTTTTATTTTCATCAATTTCCTATCTATCATAATTTTCTTATCTATCATAATGACAAGGGACGAGTTTTGGAATAGATATAAATATATATGTGAAACACATAGAATTTTTTTTAATCAAAAATGTATAAATTAATATCTTATTTTTTAGCAAGGAATTTTCATATGCGTATTTCATCTCATATAACTTACATTTATATTTGTCACAAGCAAAATATCATTTACATATAAAATAAGAAACAAATTTTACTCAACTAATTTTTTGTTTATATATTAATCCATGATATTCTCTTCAAAACCACTTGAAGATACAACTTTATAAAAATTTAAATATCATTATTACGAGACTTGATCCATACATTAATTTTTTAAGCTTGCGACTGACAAAATATTCACTGTTACTGAAAAATAATCCTTCAAGACCAAATTCTACTTACACTGCACCAACTCTGTTAAAAAAACCTAAATAATTACAACCACTCCGTAAACTAAATTCCATGCCGCGATCTCCACACGTAAACTCATATTGCTTCCGAAACAAATGCATTTCTCACTTTCCATTGTCCATATGTTTGTTTAACCACATGCCATTACAAACATAGATTATAAAACCCAAATCAATTCACCATATGTTATTGATTAATAATAATCATATAAAAAACAAAAACAAATGGACTACCTTTATTTTCTATTAAATTTTTAACAATAAGTACTCATAATAATAGTCTTTAATAAATGTTTAATATCATCATGTTGATCAACAAAATCCGAAACAAGTGTATCTAAAGTTTTATTCTCAATAATAGTCAAAGGTTTTCTTTCCTAATAGATAATCAATATTGATTTAACTCAAATCTTATTTCATACTTAAAAAGAATATTCATAGATTAAGAAACGTTAAAAATCACAACACATCCTTTATCATCACAGTTCATATGTCATGTTTTACCAGTATAAATGTCTTAATATTTTGATATAAATTATTTTTATCACATTTAATACTCTCATATAAAAATTAAAGTTTAACACGGTTTCAATATCTCTTCTCATTTTTTCACTTTTCGAAATATATTTGAAGTACAAAACTGTGAATCTTGTTACGATTAAACTATCACTTATATATATTCTTAATTTCTTAGACTATTAATACAAACAATTCAATTTTATAACTTGAATATAAGTTTTAATAACATTTTTTGCTTTTCATCGTTATAAATAAAAGTAAGCACGCCTCACTGATAATAATAATAAATTTAAACAAGGTACGTTATCATCGTCATTATTGTACCATGAAAGGCCGAAAATTATGAAGAAAAGTGCAATTAATTAATAAACTGCATACAGAGAATGAAACATCAAGTGCGAGGCGAAATACAACATTACTTGCTTCTCTCCATATTTGTTTTTTCTTTTTTTGTTGCTACCTACCTACCTACCTACCATAAATTTAAGAGAAAATACAATCCATGCTACTCTAACAATGACAGGAACACAAGTACAACTTCAGTTTCTTTTTTGGCTGCTTCACTTGAGTTGGTGAGTCCATGAACTAACTAATTAGCTTAAAAGAAATAAATGTTAGTGCTTTAGTACAAAATGAAAGAGTTTTTTCAAGTTGCAGGTTGCAACTAAAATGTTTGTAGTTCCGTATTTACTGCATGTTCCCACAATGTGGAGGATATATGATGAAAATGGAAGCACCATTGAAAAGCATGTTGGATGCGCTTGGTCGTTAATTGTTGATGGAGTGGCCAACACCTGGACTATGGCCTGGCGTTGTGGGCCTAAAATCATCCACTTCATATTCTACACGTCTTGACCCTTCTTCGTGCACCACATCATCACTCATTCCATCACCACCACTGGTGTGATTTTCGCACAACGTAGATCTCAAGTGCCTGCCTTCCACGACAAACACAGATTGCTGCTGCAAAATAAAAAACAAGAACAGAACCAGGGCCATGTTTTTGAGCCTAGTGTTTCCCATGATAATAGTGTCTAGTGTTTTTGGAGAGAAATGGAGATGGAGGAGTGTTGTTGTTGGAAGAGGGAAGATAGATGATCGATACTGAAATGTTTCTCCGTCTAGGTTGGTATTTATATGCCAGGCTCCGAACTGCAAATTGGAATCTAAAAAAGGTTTTAAGGTTTGGGCGACCACTGCATGTGATGTCTTTCACTCCTCATCACTGGGAAAATATTCTTTGGAGACATCCTGTGAACTATATTAACTGTTTCAGGCCAACCTCTCGAGTTAAAGAACTCGTATCTTCTTTGCTTTGTCTAGTTGTATTGTTCTTCTTGTCTCCTTCTCTCTCTCCCTCTCTGTCCATCATCATGCAAGATATTACTAAAAAAAAATTAATATTTGGATACTCAAAATGATAGTTAGTGAGAGAGAAAAAAAAAATGATGGGTGTGATAAGATAAAATACTGAGAGAAGACATAAAGAAATGATAAATATTAAGTATAATTTAAAAATATATATTAAAGAACTATTTCTTTATTGACAATATTTTAGTTCTCTTTCTTTTTCTCTGTCACTCTTTTCCGTGCGCACTTCAACTCGTATTTTACTCACATCTAGATATTGGTTTGAGTGAAGGAATTTGAATTCTTTTAAGCACGCAATCTTTCATGTGTATGAAAAAGAAACCTTTAGATATTTCTTTCTTCAACCTTTACGGCCTGATAATATTAGGAAAAATAATCTCAAACTAATTAACAGTGTGAAATGATACACAAAAGAGAAAAGAAAAACTTGTATTTATTCTATCTTAACTTCTCCTCGTGGTTGGTGATAAACAACTGCATATCAGTACTCTGATAAAAAAAAAAAACTGCATATAAGTACCAAGTTTGAATGTAATAAGTTGATTGAACTTTATGCAGGTGTTAGTTATGGGCTTGAAAAGCGTCCTTTGCTCTTCATACAACTCAAGGGATGCTCCTGAACCCTAAATTTTGAAAGATTATGCGTACTTTTGTCACTATTCCGTCCACAAGCACCTTCCCACTAACGATTCCACTTGCAAATCAATTTTAGGCCGTTTCATGTGGGATTCGCTGTACGATCATAGGTTAATACTTAATAATTTAAACTTTTTTTGGAATTAATGCAGACATAAACAAAGATTGGTACGATGACCTACCATTTGTTTGGGTTGACCAGTGAAAACCGTGCTGGCAAACCTAACCTTGCATTGCAACTAGAGAAGCCAGATAAAGCAGTAGAAAGAGAATATAAAGAAGAAGAAACAAAAGAACTTAAATCAGAGATTCCCTTGATTATGTTTAATAAATAAAGAAAGCAAGAAGTGGCTCCTCACACTTTGGGTGATCATTGGGTCTCAACCACCCGCCTCTGTTGCTGTACTTCAGCAGCCACCTGCAGGTTGTACTTGCTAACGTTTTTTAATGCATGAATCTCTGAAAACTAGAAAGAATATGCTGCGCTTTTCTATTTCCAATCTTTTCCAAGTCTTTACAATGCTAAACTACAAAGAATATGCTATGCTATGCTATTCTATTACCTAGCTTGTGCAAGTATTTAGCAATACTAAACCAGAAAGAATATGCTATGCTATTATAATTCCTTGCTTATGGACATCTTTAACAAATGCATCTCCATAAAATCAATAGTAGGTATCCAGAGAGAAAGTGATGATGCAAGATAAGAAAAAAAAAACAAATAAAATATAGATTGTGTGTTGTAACATAAAAAAGAAAAAAAAAAATAAAGAAAAGGAATCTACTTAAGTTGTGTATTAGTTGTTCAAAACCTTGATATCCCTATTCAATTCATGAGTGAAAAAGAAAACACGTTGACACTATTATTAACTTACCCATTATTATTATTATTCATGTGTAAAAGGATTTGTAAATGGTGAGTATAATTTGTTTGAAGAGCTAAATATAAGTTGAGGTACCTATTAAAGCTACGTATAATATTTATTTTTTGCTGCAAAAGTACGTTGATTGTCGTGGGTAGGTAGTAATCCATTGGAACCTAATGTATTTACGAGAGATAAATCATATTTTCGTAATTCATGACATTTCAACAAGTGTGGCTTTAGCTGTATGGTTTAAAACATAATGTATATTCAAATTTAAAGTTGGTATAATTAATCATCACACATCTTATTTTGTGCGATATACATTTTGTTTTGTGTAGCAAGTTAATAATGAGTGTAATTTAGGAACACAAAAATATTTTTAATTGTAATATATGTGAAAATTATAATTTATAAGTTGGTAAATAACATGAACGAAGTTAGTTCATTTAGAACACATAAAAGTCTCCGTACTATATTACAAAAATCTATACTCATTTGCAAATGAAACCTAAATCCTTATAAAAAAAAATATTAGTTGTGATGAAATTATGTAAAACATTACTTGGAAAATTATTACGTTCAGTGTAGCATTTCTAGCATGAAATTATGTGCGTATATTTACTCGTGTTAAAAGAAAACAACTAACCAAAACGTAACATTTGATATTATAATATAGTTAATCTTATAGGTACGAGTCTAAGTCTTATATGATAAAAATAAAAAAAATATTGGATATTTATAAAAATAAATTCATAAATTTATTATTTTAAGATTTTATATTCAAAATTGTGTCGATTATTTATATAGATTTAGTTCATATATCATTGTTATTCCATCTTTCTGGTGTTTTTTTTTGAACCATCAAACTTTTTTAATTCAAATATATCGAAAAATATCTTCTTAGATGATACTTGTTACTTTTGTTAGTCACATGACATACGTTCGAATTGACCCCATTTTGATACATCTTTCATGACTTCTGTTTGAAGTTTTATTGGAAATTAGTGAATTAAGATATTGAGTAGTCTGTTTTCTCATGATGAAACCTTCAAAACCTTACAAATTGTTGATTCTCCTCTTCCATTATTGGATTGCGGTTTGGTTGAATTTATAAATGAAATTGTAGTTGACTCCTGATCAAACTTGAACTAAGATAAAAGATTTTACGATATCATTAATTTAAAAATTTTAAAACAATATTTTAATGGATTTTTTTAATATGTTGTTAAACTTTGTCATTCTTAGCAACAAGATGTAAGATTTAGGTAATTTAAAACCTCTTGATTATGCTCATAGAAATGCTGCAATCAAACATTTTTCTTTATTTCAATTAGATTTCAAGATTTTTGATGAAAAGTTTATACCAATCCTCTTCATATTTGAATCACTTTTTCAAATCTAAAATTTCTTGCATTCAAGTATTTGTTATATATGATACGTAATATTAATATACTCTTTAACAGATTTTTTAACAATATAATATTCTATTATCTAAAAATTTATTTAAGTCACGAGCAAGGTTAAAGATAGGAATAAAATGAACTTATTATGATTTCTAACATGTTTTAGTGAATGATTAAGAATGTATTGTTAGAATTACTATTTCTCTCCTTGTATATATATAGACGTGATATGAACTTTTTAAAAAATTGAAATTAATTACTTTAAATCTCCATTACTCTTAAAATTTACATCTTTCTATTAAGAACCAATGTTAATTGCATATGGATCCATCTTATTTACAAAGACTCTTTTTATTTTATGTGCGGATATTTTTCATAAAATACTTTGATTTCAATTAATGTTTCACCTTTCGTTTTACGGATAAAATATATAATAAAAATATTAAATTAATGCAATTTAATATAGTTATAGAGATTTTTTTTTTAATTTAAATGAATTTAGTTTGTTCTCAGATAAATGGGAATAGAGGTAGTAGTACTTGTACATTGAAGCCACCAATCAATAATAATGACCTTCCCATATTTTATTTCACCTAAAAATTAAAGTGTCATTGTAATGTGTGTTTAATATTATAGAGTTATGTTATTTTGATACTGGTAAGCTGTTTTCTTCCAGAATACTTCTATCCATTTTTCTCACTACATCATTTTGAATCTTTTGTTTGTTTTGAACATAGTAATTGAGCATCCAATAATCATGAATAAAGTTAACAGTAGTTTTTTTCAGACGATATGTACATGTGATATTATTGTTCATTAGGGTTGGCATGTTTCATCCAGGCTTCTTCTTTTTCCAATATATAAATATGTTAATTCAGAAACGCTTTCTTAAATAAGCAAAATATCTTAGACAAAAAAAACATATTAATTGACACTGCATACAGTGTACGTTTTGGACTTGTATTAGGTCAAAGCTTTGCACAGTAGATCCACTGCACTAATGCACCATCCAAATAGAGAAGGCTGAAATAACATGACCTAAACTTTTTCAGCTATATACTGAGAAGTTCATTCAGTTTATTGGTAGTGAAAATCAGAGAAAATGAGTTAATGGTTGATGTATATCGATCTTCACTCCCAACATTTCCATTAACTCTTCCCAAATCACCCTAAAATTAGGTTTTTCTTCTTCTTTTTTTTCCAGCGAATAGTTTAGATGAATGGTGGTTTCAAGTACTTTTCCTTTTCAGTTGTTCGAACCATTCGTTTTGTCTACATTAATCTGCATTACCGGAAGACTTATTTTGATATTCGAAAGTAAAAAAAATGTTCGTACTTTTAGTTGATTGATATATTCACATTGCTAAGGTGAATCCACGTGACATATATACTTTCTACATACTATGTATGTGCTTTCAACTCGTTTACTTTCTACATACTGTGCATTAATATTTTCATTTTTTGCGCTGTCCTTTTAAGTTTATACTGGGATGAACTGAAAACAGTAATGTTTGTAGAATATAGCAAAATATAGCATTGATCAATCACAGAACAACACAGAAAGCTCATTACAGACAGCAGAAACAAAACATGCATGCATGCACAACATAACAATATATTTAACCTAAGCATTGGGAAGAAATAGATAGTGGTTACAAGGAACAGAAAACCTAGCTAGTTTAAAAAATAGCAAAGCAGAGTAGAGTGGGAAAAACACACACGATAAGTTTTGAGCGACGCAAGTGATGTAGTTTATTGAAAATGCATATGTACTAAGTGTTTGTTAATGGCCAACTCCAGGACTGTGGCCAGGAGTTGTAGGCCTAAAAGCTTCAACATCTCCCGCTAGGCTTCTAATGATACGGTAGCTTTGGCTTGCGATACCACTTTTTGTTGCGCTTCTTACAATGCTCGTTGCCTTCTTTGCATCCGGTGACTCAATGCTTTGTCTCAAACTCCTTCCCTCACTACCCAGTAGTTCAAGGGACAAAACCATGACTACAAACAACACGCAAGTGTGAGTGAGACGAGCCATGAATAATGTGAGAATGAGAAAGTAAAGAGACAAGGCAGAAGAAACCGAGGTGGCAAAGAGAAGAGATATTGTTGCTTCAAAGGTCAATTATACCAAAGAGTATTTATAGACCCGAAAAGGTGTACCATCTATGTGCTCCAAATTCTAAGGTGGAAAAAAATATAGAAAAGAATGAAGGGCTAGTAAAGCATCATGGAGAGAGATTCCACATAAGGACTAACATTTCAACAACAAATACACGCGTGTAAAATAAAGTAATATTAGAAAAAAAAATGGACTATGATAAATAATATATAATATAATATATAGAAAAAAGAAAAGTAGTAAGTGATAGTGACAGATATTTGTAATTAATTAAACTCTATTCAATACTGAGAGGAAAAAGACCGGGACAAGAAATATAGATATGATATAATTTGATACAAAAATCTACTATAAACAAAATTGTGAATACTTCATATTAATAATAATATCATTAAAAGACACTGCATAGCTCCTCAGACTATCCGTGTGATTATATATCTACTAATAATTATAACCTTTTATTCAATTAAATGTACTTGTTAATTAAATTAACAAATTAAGTTCACTGCCTTTTTTTTTTTTAGTCGGAAATGAACTGCTAGCAGATATTTGGAGGGTATGCTTCAAATATTTTCTCCTTTATTTTGTTTCTGTTGCCAATCATAGTACAATTGAAAGTACGCTTTCAATTTAAAAAGATATAACGGCAGCCGTGAGATATACTAAGGTGTTTTGGAATGCTTTTAAGAAGGTAAATAATTTCAAATATAGAAAAATAAAAAAAAAGGTCAAAAGTTGGTTTTAAATGTTTTTAGTTACTTTCTATTGTGATATTCTTTTTCCAGGACTTTACTAAAATATTCAACCATTTTAAGTTAACATTATAAAATTATTTTTAATTTTAAATTTAAAGTAACAAAAGAAAATCAGAGAAAGCGCGACTTGACAACATAGAATGTCTAGATTTGTTAAACAAAATAAGTTATTATTGTAAATTAACATTAAATAATAAAATAAGGGCTTCTTTTAATTATTATTTTCAATAAAAAAGGTTCTATTAAGTTTCAAAATAGTCATATATAGTAAAACAGTTTGGCATATATCAAAGAGGACAGATGCATGCAATTCATGTTTTTAAAGTAAAATTAGTTTGGATACGATGAATGTTGAACATAATTGAGTTAAGTGAGAAAATTAGTTTAACAGCAAATCAAACACGTAGTTTTCATAAAAACATATAACTTATAATTTTCCGAACCATAGTACATCAACTTGTTTGGTCGACAGTTTGAAAGCTTGTAAAATAAAGGTTTTGCAGGGGGAAGTGTAGGTAGTAGTGGTGGTATATGATTCTGAAGGTTGTCCTTAATAATTAGGAAAATGAAAAGGCAAATTTAGCACGTGCCGGAGGTATATTGATACTAAATCCTGGGTGTGGTATATTCGGAATTTTAAATGCAAAGGCAGAGGAAGCTCTGTTGTGCAAGTTGCAGAGTGTCTCAACAGCAACTACGCAAACACTGAGTAAAAACCAGAGTTGCACATGGTGCCGGATTTAACTCTTTTCATCACCTGTGCAATTTGATTCCTCTTGTCTTCAACATGCTGCCAAACTATAGGGAATCTAGCTTATGCCCTAGACTACAACTTAGGATCTCCACGATTCACTCTAAGATTTGCGGCTCAACCAAATTACCAAACCAACCTTTTTCATACACCACTCCTTTCACAAATACTTTTACGTCTTAACTATTTTTAATTTGACTTTAAATACAAGTAAAGGCTTAATAATATTGAAACAACAGAAAAAGGAAGGGACGAATGTGGGTGAACCAAACTTTATGTTATTTCGTGATTTAAAAGTTGAGATAGAGTAATTTGCACGGGTTTCAAATTGGAAAACAAAAGATAAGAGCTTTTTAAATGTAAAGCATAACAACGCTTACGGAAACATGTAAAGTAGTTTGAACAACATGGTTGATATCGACAACTATCCTAGTAAGCTTAGGCCGATGAGAAAAGTAGAGTCGATGTTTCGAATATAGTTTTTTTTTCTTTTTAAATATAAAAATCTGAACGAAAAGCTCGTATTCAAACACTTTAGAGTTTATTCATCTTGGGTTGTGTGAGTGTAAGGAAAAAAAAAGATTTTTCTCAATGCTAAAACTCACAAAATGATGGCATTAGTTTCCTTGTTTCACAGCATGTGGAGGGTCCTACACGCGTGTGTTTTTAAGGCCTCAATGTGTCTCTCACTTTCATAAGAAACCTTTGGAGCTTTTTCATCTCGTGTTTCAAGTTTACTTACGTCTTTATTATCGTCGATATCATTATCAACTTCAATGTCACATCTTATAAAAAATATCACAAAATTCAAAGCAAAGAAATTATAAAAAGGAAAGTAGAACTAGAGTTGTGAATTTAGCTCAGCTATAATAGAATTGGGTGTTGGTTCTAGAAAAAAAAAGTCTAGAAGACCAAAAGGTCATATAAAAAAATAATAATATTTTGATCTTATTTTTTTATTCATTTCTAACTCATTATTCCAATCACCCTTACATCACACTACTAAAGTAAATCAAAATAGATTATCTAAGAGTAATTAAAGTAGTGAATTAAAAGTAGATAAAAAAATAGGTTAAAATATCATTATTAAAAAAAAAAAAAAAACTCAAAGCCAAAATAGTTCTGAAAGTCTTATGGATCAAGATCAACTCATAAATCGGTCTATATGAGTTGGTCTAAGATCAAAATAGACAAATTTTGATTGGACCTAGTTTGACTCAACTTTATCCTATGAGCCAACTCTATTGGATCCTTCGGGTTAGTCCGACTCAAATCGATCTCGAAATAAGTTGACTTCGACCTGTGATGATTTTGCTCAAACTTCAGTCTAAGTCGGCTCATGTCGACCTTTGGCCCATGACAACATGATTCGACCTTTGGCCAATCTTGAACTTTAGTCTAGGCCAACCCTTCCAGTCTGCGGTCCAAAGTGACCTTTCTTGACCCTTAACATAATCAATTTATTTCAAACTTGATTCTGAGACAGACCATTTAGATCTTTAATTAGACCAGTTCGTTTCAACCTTCAATCTTTTATTCTCTTGATTTTTTTGCGACAATTGATGGTGTCATTCAGGACCTCAATATTTTGTTGTTACACCAAATTTTTTTATAAAGTGGAGAGAAAATATTTTCTCGTGAGTCCCATTATCCTTCACCTAAACCCATGAACGCAATAATGTAGCCATCACATTCATCATTTTGAGAACCATATCAACTCCATCTTCATTATTTGAAAGTTCAACCATCACTCTTCACCTTCGTTAACACCAACCTCCATGATCCTTCATCAAGATTTTCAACACACAACACATATAAATGGACCACGCAACTTCACATTTCTTCCCAACGTTACCATTCATCTTCACCTTATGTTTACAGACAATCACCTTTATAGACAACTATGAATCAATCCATTCAAAACCCACATATCCAAAAGGATTTAAATCAATAACCTCCCTTTCATCATTTCCATTCCACAACTGTTTTATTACACACTTGCCTCTAAATCGTATATTAAATTTTATTTTAGTATTTGGCATTCCTGGTTCATATAAAAATTTTATGTTTTTGAAAAATTTAACTTACCTTTTGAAGTAATGTGAATATATAATATATAGATTAACATTTATTTACTGTTGATTATTATTTATGTAATGACTTAAATTAGTAATTTTATTAGTTCGACATTATAATGCATGTACAGGCAAACATTCAATACACACATACTCACTCGCACTCGCGCACATAACACTAATAAGTTTTAATAAATTTAAATTTAATTATGTGAACAAAATATTTTAAAAATAAAATCTTTTAAAATAAAATCATTTTAACTTTAAAAATATCTTAAAAATTATAATTTTTTTTATCTAAATACAATGTTAACTTGAGTGAACTCTAGTTAATAAACTACTAAAATAATTATTTTATTGAATTACTTAAGATATAAATAATATATATATATATATTCGAAATTGATTTAAATGTATTAATAATAGTAATATTATATTTACAATAAATATTATTATAATTTAAATTTAATGAGTAGTAAAATTGTGTATTTGAATAAAATGTACCACAGGTACATACAAGTAGTAAATAATAAGTAATAATATTATATGTTTCTTGATTCAAAAGATAAGTAAATTCTCTTAATTTTTATTAATATAAATATTATTTAGGTCACTAAAAAGTAATATAACCTTAGTATATATAGGTTAAGGAAATGAATTAATTAATATCAGGTTGCTGAAAATAAACTAATATAATACTACTAAATAAAATAAAATTTTTATATTCTATCTTCGTTTTCATTTTTGTATTGTCAAAATAATTACCGGTGTAGCCGTTGAATATTTAAAATTGAACCAACAAAATGACTTAGTTTAGCTTTTATTAAAATCAGTTTAGTTTTTTCAAGTTTAATTTAATATACAAGTTCAATTAATCTAATTATATTTGCCCGCCCTTAAATGTGATATTACAGTCACAAGTGAGAAAAACTTGAACGATCGTCTTCAAGACAAAATAACACAAATCTCTTTCTTCAACACTCCCACACCCAATTTGTTGTGTGAAAGTACACATATAGATTACAACACAATACATAAGAGCACATCATGCTGACTTCATTCTTCATCCACGAATCAGCTTACTGATGCATAATATTTCTTTCATTACATTATTTCTAGCTAGTAGGTTTTCTGTTAAGGAACACTCTCTAGGAAAACACTACACTTTTTTATTAAATTTTGTAGCACCTATCATCCCCACAATCTTTATAGTCAAATTAAACAGAGAAACTATTGGAATTCCATGCAAAGGAATGAATACAAAATTAATCACTCAATCATGTATGGTTTACATTGCATAATTATTTTTAGATTTAAGGACTAGGATTTACATTACCTAATTATTCCATCCTCTGCTCAAACCCAATGTCACCTGTGATGTCAGTTTCTATTATTGTCCTCAACTTCTCCAAGTAAATAATTCTGCAGTTAAGAACATCATTTTACAGGTCAGACCAAGACTAGTTGCATGTTGCTGCTTAGAGCCCCACACTAGCATGGTAGGTTCCTGTGTTCATGTCCTCTACCTACGAATGGCATTCCCTTTCTCTGCATTACCATAAATGCCCTTGAGATGTTCCATTTTATGGAGATATCAGTTCATTGATTCTCACAGTTTCTGCATCATGTTCATCTACTGCATCAGCCAAATGGATTATGCCAAGATCGTCTCGCCTCCATCTTGGTATTGCTTTTACACCATCAAATAGCTTGGACAATTCATTTCAATCATAGCAATATTTTATACACTCAAACCTGCATAATCTGTGTTAATGTTCATCATCTGGATCATACTAGCCATTACCAATCCTATATGATCTTTATACCCCTCTGCCTCCCAGGACCTGTTACCTCATGGATCTTAAACACATATCTCTTCATCTTCCCTTTTCCTATTTAGTTTGATGTCTTTTCTCTCATCAGTGTAGATTTCTATGCAAACTTAAATCATTTGTTGGCTTAAATTCTTTCATTGAACTCTCATTTTGGTGGAATTGATATTGTTCCTAATTCCAAACATTCCTTTATTCAGTTGATCAAACCTTTACAATAAATCACCAGATATAGTAAATCTCATCTAACTCATTCATATTTCCGGTCATCAACCTTTACAATAACACATTTTTTTTTCTTCTTACTTCATCCACAACATCATTGACTACTATCCATACTCTCAATCAATTTTACCGTTAATAAATGCAAACTGATTTTAGTCTACTATTTTATACTCTTCAGTCTCTTTCCTGGGATCTTATATATGATCCTGTATATACTACCCACCAACGATATAAACGATATAGGTTCATACTTTTCCAAACCTTAGGGATGACAATTATAAAAGATGTGTTACTTCCACTCTGATATTTTCCTGTACAAACTTTATGAATACGATATACCATCATCCATTCAAATAGTCTCTCTTCCAAGTGAACCTCCATTTTCCCATCTTAAAGTCCAAATTCTCATCTTACAAACTTTCTCATCCCATTATTCAGACAGTCAATACAGAGTAGAAAATTTTTCTGACAATAAGTTTTCCCCTGTCACTTGTCCATTGAAAAATTTAGCTTTTGCCCTATCTCCTACTCTTGTATTTGTTAAAATATGTCAAATATTGTATTAGCTATGATTTAGGCATTATTATATTTGTGAGCAAATCTCTGCACTCATTCCTTTAATAGAGGAGGAATTATAGTACTCTTGTATGTATATATATGTACCCTATCCTTTGAAATAATACATCAGAATTATTCTTTAAATCTTTTCTATATGGTATAAGAGTCAAACACCGACATCCTCTACAATATAGGAAGCGGTGCTTCTTTATTTGAATATTTCTGATGACTCCTTCCGATCAAAATCAATCGAAGAAACTTGATTTTGGGACTTCCGCTGCTACCCATATGGCAAGATGCTATTCCCAAGAATCATAGTTCTACTGTTGTCGGAATTGTGACCAAGTCAGGTATATCTAACTCTGCTCTTAATCTTTATGTTGTTACTGAGGGTGGTGATTGAATAATTGATTCAGGTGCTACAGATCATATGACTTGTGATCCATATAAATTTATTAATTTTTCCCCTAATTGTTCTAAAACTGCTATTGTTAATGCTAATGGGATCTCATCTCCTATTGAAGGTGTAAGTACTATATCCCTCTCTCCCTCCTTATCAATCTCTGATGTTTTATTTGTTCCTACATTGAATTGTAATCTTCTCTCTGTCAGCAAGTTAATCAAATCACATTCTTGTGTTGCCTTATTTTATCCAACCCATTATTTTTCTCCCGAACATCCATTCCAAGGAGAAGATTGGCAGTGGTAGAGAGAGAAGGACTGTATTATCTTGAAAATGTCTCACAACAAACCCATAAAGGAGAGTTGGCTTGTCTTGCGAATGAACACATACAAGATAAAAAACAAAAAGGAAATTTGGTTATGGCATAGAAGATTGGGACATCCCTCTTTTGGTTATCTAAAAAATTTATTTCCATCACTATTTCATAAATGCAATATTTCTAATTTTATTTGTGAAATTTGTGTAATGGCAAAAAGTCATCGTGTTGTGTTTCCTTTAAGCAATAAAAAAACAGATTTTCCTTTTTCATTAATCCACACAGATGTTTGGGGCCCTGCCCCACAATCTACACATAATGGGAAAAAATGGTTTATCAGTTTTGTTGATGATTGTACTCGAGTAACTTGGGTGTATTTGCTTAAACATATAAGTGATATGTGTAATGTGTTTCGTTCCTTTCATCATATGATAGTTACTCAATTTAACACACATATTAAAGTCATTCGATCAGATAATGAAGGGGAATATTTTAAGATTGAGTTAATCGAGTTCATGAATGCCAAAGGCATCTTACATCAAACTACATGTCCTTATTCAGCACAACAAAATGGGGTGGCTGAGAGAAAAAATAGACATATATTAGAGGTGACAAGATCACTTTTGATAGATGGTAATGTCCCATTTCATTTATGGGGTGAGGCTGTGAGATCTGCAGTTTATTTGATTAATCGAACACCTTCTAATGTGCTCTTAACTTTCGAAGGCCTTTTGATGTGTTGTTTGATCATTGTATCCTTCCTTCCATAGTCTCTTTACCTCCTTATATCTTTGGATGTTTTATATATGTTCACTTACACCCACATCAACGTACAAAACTTGAAGAACGAGCTTTAAAATATTTTTTTGTTGGGTATGGATCAACTCAAAAAGACTATTATGCTTACCATTCACCATCAAAGAAATTTTATATCTCTATGGATGTGACATTTAATGAGCATAGTTTTTTTTTATGTTGATTCTACACTTCAGGGTGGCAATGAAAGTGAAGTGCATAATCATGATGCTAGTATGTTTGATATCCCGGATATAAAATTATACTGTAAAGATAAATTATCGTGTGAGGATCATTCTGCAGGAAGTGAGCCAATCCTAAATATGGAAACTTCTCCTTTGGATAATACAGTGTCTTCTGGTCCTAACCAATTGGCTCAATCTTCTTCACAGGTTCGGCTTGACTCTTCAGAGGTACCTTCTGATCCTATCTCTGATAATACTAATGTAGTTGAAACTAATCATGAAATTGTTTCTCTTGATCCTATCCTTGATAATACTAATTTAGACCAAACCGATCATGAAATTGATCCATGTATGCATGAGACCACCAACACATCAAACATTGAGTCTACTATTGTCCAGTATAATCTTCCACCACGTTCTAACCGTGGTCAACCTCCAGCTAAATATGAACCAGACCTCCAAGCCAAAGTTAAATATCCCATTAGTAAATATGTGTCATCTCACAGGTTATCCCAGTCATATGCATCATCTGTATCTCAATTATCTTCAATTTCTATTCCTAGTAATATACAGGAAGCTTTGGCAGATCCCAGATGGACCAAAGCAATGGTTGATGAGATGGCAGCTTTAGAAAAAAATAACACTTGGGATCTTGTGTCCTTACCAAGAGGGAAGAAGACTGTGGGCTACAAATGGGTATTTACAATTAAACATAGAGCTGATGGAACTATTGAGAGGTATAAAACACGACTTGTGGCTAAAGGTTACACTCAATCTTATGGTGTAGATTACCAAGAAACGTTCGCACCAGTAGCCAAGCTCAATACTGTGAGAATACTTCTGTCACTAGCAGTAAACCTAGATTGGCCTCTTCTACAATTTGATGTGAAAAATGCTTTCCTACATGGAGAAATTTCAGAAGAAATTTATATGGATTCTCCACCAGGTATGACAGATTCAATTGGAATGAAGGTTTGCAAATTAAAGAATGCTTTATATGGATTAAAACAATCCCCAAGAGCATGGTTTGAAAGGTTTAGCAAGTCTATGAAGGCTTTTGGCTATAGAGCTAGTAACTTTGATCACACCTTATTTTTGAAGAGAGGAAAAGGAAGAATTACAACTTTGATTATATATGTAGATGACATGATTGTTACAGGAAATGACCAAGATGAGATTTCCAGTTTACAACAATACCTTGCATCTGAATTTGAGATGAAACAACTTGGAAACCTCAAATATTGATTGGGTATTGAAGTAGCTAGATCAAAACATGGTATTTTTCTATGTCAAAGAAAATATACTATTGATTTACTATCAGAAATTGGATTGCTTGGGAGTAAATCAGTTGATACACCAATTGAACAGAATCATAAACTCTTCCAATGCTCAAATTCAGCGAACATAGACAAAGGGAGATACCAAAGGCTGGTAGGAAAATTACTTTATTTGTCTCATACACGTCCAGATATTACCTATGTAGTGAATGTTGTTAGCCAATTTATGCATGACCCACGAAAGCTTCATATGGATGTTGTTGAGAGGATTTTGAGATATTTAAAGTCCACTCTTGGAAAATGAATTTTGTTCTCAAATCATGGAAATTTAAAAGTAGAAGGGTATACTGATGCATATTGGACAGGTTCAAAAGATGATAGAAGATCTACCTCTGGATACTTTACTTTTGGAGGAGGGAATCTTGTAACTTTGAGGAGTAAAAATCAGCCTGTAGTAGCAAGATCTAGTGCTGAAGCAGAATTCAGAGGCATGGCACTAGGTGCATGTAAACTTTTGTGGATTAAAAATGTGCTATCAGATTTGGGCTTTAAACAAAATGAAACTATGAGTTTGTACTGTGATAATACGTCGGGTATAGCAATTGCTCACAATCCGGTGCAACATGATAGAACAAAGCATGTGGAGATTGATAGACATTTCATCAAAGAGAAACTTGAAGCTATAATAATTTCCTTTCCTTTTGTAAGATCAGAATTGCAGTTGGCTGATGTTCTCACTAAAGGAGTGTCAAGCAAAGTGTTTAATGAGTCTCTATTCAAGTTGGGAATGTGTGATATCCATGCACCAACTTGAGTGGGGGTGTTAAAATATGTCAAATATTATATTAGCTATAATTTAGGCATTATTATATTTGTGAGCAAATCTCTGGACTCATTCCTTTAATAGATGAGGAATTATAGTACTCTTATATGTATATATATGGTACCCTATTCTTTGAAATAATACATCAAAATTATTCTTTAAATCTTTTCTATAGTATATACACTATATTTGTCATACACCCTGTTTTGGCTTTATCCTCCATATATCTTCTCATACCCCTCCACCATAGTGAGTTGGTTTTGGTGTACTTCACTCACGTAATGTTCCTCTAGTTCTCATATCTCATATTTTCACTGCACAACTCTATTCCATAACTTATTACACTAATTTTGTACCATACATTTCATTTTCCCAAAAGTTCCTATTAAAGGCAAATGATACTTTTACTCCAAGTCCCCCGAACTCTTTTGTACTTTCACGTAATCCAGTGTATCTTCCTATGTTCCTCATCATCTCCCCATAAACCCTTCAAGGTTCTATGTTTTAATGGGGGTTTTATTTTTGCATTATCCCATTAAATACATTACCTATAATTGTGAAACTGTGGGTAAAATATGTGTGACAAATAATTTACTGATAATTTTTTACATTACCGCTTAATGCCATACATTACTGCCAGTTTTCTAACTTTGTCAAAGTCAAACATTATAGTTTTTTTTAACTACCCTTGTTAATGTCAAAACATTATTACTTGGGATTTTGTAATTCTCATTAACGCCATAACACTACCTATAGTTTATTCACAGGTTCACACCTCAAACTTGTTATGGAAATTAACAGGTGTACCAAATCGCACAAGTAACAAAGAGAAAAGTCCAAGTATCGTTTTTCAAAAGACCTATGCAAAACTTGACAACTATTGTAATTCATAATTCAATTAGACAATAAATTTTACAAAAAACAAAACTACAAACTTTTTTTGTATTTTTATCAAACGCGTAGTGTGCAACAATATATGATAAATGTATAAATGTCTCACTCTGGTTGAGTTTCATGATTCAATTCAAATCAAAAACACCAAACAATATAATTATAATTCATTCTCTAACATTTACACCTTTTGCACCTTTTGTAACAAGTCGTAATCTCTTGTCGACAAATCTAAACTTGAATAATAAAAACCCTATGTTTAACCATTTTTATTATAAGTTCGCATTAATGATTAAGATTCCAAGATTCAATGTTATGAATAGAGATGTCAAAAATATTCGTACCCGCAGGTATCCGCGGATAAAACCTGCAATGGGTAGGAAACGGATATTAAAAATGGATACCCGCTACCCGCGAGTAAGAGTATTTTTGATACCCGCATGTTAACGGGGCGGGTACAGGTATCATAGTATCCGTACCCGTGGATACCCGTACTCGATAAACTTTAATTCACAAAAATACCCTTATATATATATATATACATATACATATACATATACATATACATATACATATACATATACATATATATACATATACATATATATACATATACATATACATATACATATATATATACATATATAGATATATATATATATATATATATATATATATAAAAGGAAAAAACATTATGACCTAATTTTTTCTAAGCTGCACATCTTGTCTTGTCTTTTGTCTTCATTCTTCTAGCTTTAAGTATTGGTACGTTGTATTCTTCCAAGTACACCCCTTGACATTCTTCTCTTTCCCTTCTTTGAAATTGGGGATATACATCAAACTCTATATAGACAGTGACATTTATGGTATGCTTGTTATCAAATGATGGAATCAAAATAAGAATATTTGGCACGTAGCAGTTTAGGTTTATTATTTGATTATTTTTCAGGAATCAATCGGAGAAAGTGGGTTTGTTGATCAAAACACTAATTAAAGAATTTTCATTGTGTTGAACGTCATCTTATATTTATTTTTATAATTATTTGGACTTGTATAGACTTGAATTTGTTTGAACTTTATTTAAAATTTATGACAGTGATGTATTTTATTTTATTTTATTTGAATTTATGATTAAATATTAAATTTTTAAATAATTTTGTAAATACCCACGGGTACCCATGGATATCCGCGAATATGAAAAAAATAGATGGATACCCGCATAACGGATACTCGACGGATATAGGTACAGGTACGGGGCATATATTTATCCAGCGGGTAGGGTACGGTGGAGGTACTACCTGTACCCTACCCGCCCCGTTGACATCCCTAGTTATGAATGATTAAATGTTCCACATCTATGTTTAGCATGTGGAATCTATTAGTTGTTCTATCCTAATCATGTTTTCCAAACTATCTTTCAATCACATATACAATCAATCTAAATTATTATGTAGTTAAAACAAGAATAGAACACAAGAGTGGTGGAAAAAAAATTATATTGAAAAATGGAATTCAAAAAAAATTAAGATACATTACATCCAACTACATGTCCTTCTCCCCAAAAGAATTATTTTTTCTTCTCTCCCCCGAAAGGATTTTATCCAAGGTGCTTTTTTTTCGAGAAGGGTTGGTCTTTATGTTCTCTATTTAACCCCTTTTTTATAGACTTTTTGAAGTGGACTACGCCTACAACTTTGTACTTACTTTGTATTTGATCTAGAATTGGATTAACCCATTTTATCAATATCTCCTCTTATTGATAACTCTGATAGTCAAATTCTGTTAATATTCTTTTTAATTTTTTTTTTTATATTTTCACTTATCTCCAAAATATTAAATATGGAAACCAAATATTTATCTTCTCCAATTTTATTAAATAAAACCTAAAATATTTAAAAAGGTAATAAAAAAATAATAATATAATATAAAAATAAACAAAAAAATAAAACATAATAATACCATTTATTAATTACCATTAGTTTTATAATTCGCATTAATTAATATCAAAATAATTCTTATATTGTATATTTTTACAAAACTTTGAAACTACTGTAACACTTTATTATATTGAAACTTGTGAATGTAACCTAGAACTTAAATGGTTTTTATTATTTAATTACAAGCTTTTAGTTACTTGTGGTAATTATTCATAAAAGGAATGTTTTAAATTAACTAATAATCAAATAACTAGTGAATGTCATCCAAGTATTCAACTTTTGCCATAATTGAACTTGTAATGCATGATCTTACATATCCAAAACGACTATCATTTTTCTTTAATATGCAAAGGTCATCACTTGTAACAAAGAAACATTCTTTTTTGGTTAAGAATGAATTGAATATTGATTAAAGTATGTTGGTTAAATTGTAAGTAACTATCCAGAAAAATGTCTATTATTTGGTGTGTATATGTGTATGCTACACACATACTCACACATACTCTCACATGCATGTAAAAGAACTTAAACCGTAAACCACACGTAAAAATTTTAGTACTAAAAAAACTCATATGTTTTGTCAATTTTTTTTGAAATTTTTTGTAGAAAATACTTTCAAATTTTATTGTGAAAAAAAAAATACAGGAAATTGCTACCAATTTTCTTGTAAAATATTTTGTATAAAACACTTTTCGCAACAAATTTTGTAAAAAATACTTGTAAATTTTATAATTTTGTAAGAAATGATTACTCACGAAAAAATTAACTGTCAATTAAAATTATTAAAAAAAATAGCAGAAAAAAGTCTTCTCTTACAAATTTTTTTAACAAATTTGTAAAAAAAATCTAGTGTAATATGAGAATTTCTAATAGTGTTTAACATGATAAAACAAAACATAACAAAGGAGAAACACCTTTTATGAAAAGATGTTATATTCTTTTTTATTTCTAAGAGATAGACAAGCCAAACTCTTTTTTAAATTGAAAAGAAGTATAATAACTCTGGCTAACAAAATATTATCTAAAATGAACATCAGTTATGGACAATTACCATACATTAGGAAGAAAAAAGAATTATAATCTTATAACCACATAGATCAACACTAAACAGCTAACATTGAAATCACAAATATCTTTATACAAATTCAATAGATGAAAAAATCATATCAAAATTTGTAGTGCCTAATTTTATGCAACTTTTATATACTCTAAAAATATTAGATAAATTTAATTTTACATTAATTTTCAAATTTATAAACTAAAACATGATATCAAAATTTGTCTAATTCAAAACCTCATTTCTTCTTTCTTCTGTCTTTAAGAAAAATAAGACAATAGTCCAATATGTTTGTCTACTCTATCAAACCACTCAACTAAATTAGACTAAAATTTTAAAAAAATACTAATTCCAATTTTTAATAAAATTAAGAGACAAAATCATACTTAATCCAAATCAATATCATAAACTACCGTGACCTTTCATCGAGTCCAAGCGTTGCAATCAAATATGCTATATGTTTTAAAATTTGAAGGTTTGGACAGGGTCGATTGACAGTCCTTATTTTTTATTTTTTCGAGAAACAAGAATTCTTGAAGAATGAGAAACCAATAAAGAACAATTGTTGAACTCGCCCACAATCAAAATGGAGCCAGCAGAAAGATATGGGGCTTTTCCCTCTATTCAGATAGTAGTACTATTAATTAATCACAATAGTGCAAGTGAATGGCCTCTGTTTAATCTCAAAAATCTGTTTACTTTGGTGGACAAGTTTAAGTGAACCAAATCCATGTTCATGGGGTCCTCTCTGTTGTTTACGGAACACCATTTTTCAAACGGGCTGCGTGATTGTGCAGCCGTTGGTTCAAAGATAAAGAAACAGAAAGATTCTTGTAGTCGTATTTTTGTTTTACCTGCATTAAGAATTGGTGCACTGCATTTATAAGCCCATTTTATTGGTGAGAGACCAATAATTGCTATTCATCTTCAAGCTACCTCTTCTTTGATCGAATCACACTGTGTGACTTGAAAAATCCCTTTAATGTACCTGTATTCAACATTGAAAAAACAAATAAAAAACCCTTGTTTTGTGTGTTCGTGCATAATATTTTCACCTCCAAACAATTCAAAGTGGAACACTTGCTTTAGCTTAGTGCGTTATAGTGCTATATATCAATCGTTTCGGTTTCATTTAGAACTCAAATAATTCAACAATATAATCGGTGTACAAATTTTGAGAGTTTTAAGTTATAAGAACTATTTTGAGACGATAAATATATGATATTAATAATAATAGTAATAAATAGAAAGATTGGGACTTTTTTTATGTTCACCGAAAGATCTTGCACTGAATCAGTATTTAACTACTGACTAGAGGCATATGAATGAGAATGTGGCTGAAGTAATGAAATAAAAAATTGTGCTGAAAAAGTGCAAAAACAAGTCAAGTCAAAAGCAGCATATCTCAGAGTCCCACCACTTGAAATTGTCACCTTCCGGTCATTACTGTAATCGATAGCCGTCAAAAACAAGTTAACAAATTTTTGAAGCAAATAAATAAAGTTAGGTTTGGAATGGAGAATCTTCCAATTGGTTGGCTCCTAGGAGTTGGGAACCCTCACATTCTTCACCTAAAATATTAGTTAGGGTACGGAGAATAAAGATTAAAGAAATATAATATACAGTACTGTATAAATTAAGGAGACGGGTTAGATTAAAAACTTTATAACTTTAAATTACATTCAAATTTACAGTGGAATACATTGTTGTACTTGTGTTAATAAACAAACGTTAATTCATTAATTACTGTGTTAAAGATTCTTGGCAATGTTACACATTTTTTCCTCTAGAAAAAAATCATACACAAATATAAATTTCTTTTGAGATGAATAATTTAAAAAAAGAGATTGAATTGATTTGGGTGTATTTGAAGGCGAAGTTTATGTTTTTTTTGTCAGAGATTTAGAATTGATAGTGAGTGTATTTAAGAATAAATTTAATAGATAAAAAATTAAGATTACTAAAATGTCCTTAATGTTAAAAATAATATAAAATAATATTTAGATAAGTTGTAATTAATTTTTAAATTTTTTTATGATGAATAAAATTATTAATAATATTTATTAATTGGAAAAAAAATAAATATTAGAATATAATTGATATGAAAAATTAAATATTTTAATTTTCAATATTAAAGCAAAAAAAAATTTAAAGATTTGTAATAGGTTCCATGAGAAGGGAATATGTTAAAATTAGTGGCGGATTTTGATAATAAAATTTTGAATGGGCCAAAATAATGTATTCAAATTTTATATATTTAATTATTGTCATTAATATAAAAAAAGTATATATGATTTAATATTGAAATCTCCTTATATGTTTTTCCGCAGAAAAATAATAGTTTTGAAGTTGTATTTGATATAGAACTCATTTTAATTAAGTTTTTCTAATTTCATCTCTTTTACTATATATTCCCATTTTTTAGAAAGTTTTTTAGAATAAGTTCCAAAGAATTAATATGAAAATTTCTGCCTATAATTCTAAAGAATTAATATGAAACTTACCACTTATTATTCTTTGAATATTAAGAAAGGATTCTCTAATTCAACAATTGAATTATTAATATTATGCTTGAAAACAGGTGAAGAAGAATTTGTATTTTTTTTCATCTTTACAAGTATCTTTCCTTTTATTACTTAAAACCGAACAGACCTATTATTTTATGCTTCATGAATATACCTATTTAAAAAAAATTAAAACTAAAAAATAATTTATCAAAATTTGAGAGACATAATTATTTAAAAAATATATGATAATCAAATCACATTTAAAAAATTGTTATGAAAAAATATATAGTACATAGCTTTTATTTTTATATTCATAAAAAGATAAAAAATACAAAACTCAAAATGAAAAAAAAATATAAAACTAATATTTCCCTATCAAAAGAGAAAAAAAAAAGAGTTACTTTTTTTCTCTCCAAAGAGAACCAATGAGAAATGAGAGGGAGGAGAATGAATTTATGTGTAACTTTCTAATTCTTTTTTAAAACAGAATCGGTGCATCATAGCTCACCACGAGTGAACCCAACCCGGCTCACTTTATGGTGAGCCAGAAATTTTACAACCCAGCTTAACCCACAACGGGTTGGTGGGTTAAGTGGGTTGACCTACCAACCCACATAAAAAAATTATTTATTTATTTATTCTTTAGTATTCAAATATTTAAATAATTTTGTAAGAAACCCAGATGACAATCACAGTAAAATTAAGAACCAACCAATGTCTTCGCCATGCTCACCACCAATATATGGTGGATGAATTGTTTCCAAGAGAGTGTCCATATAGTCCAAAAAAACATGGCTAATATTACACATTTTATGTCATGTTATTCACAAAATATAAATAAAAAAACTACACATTTTTGTCATGCTAATTTAGAAAAATTTGTTTATAAGACGGTTGCTTGAGTAATTTACTATAAAGATTATAGTTAAAGATTAAAGTATCAACGTATATGACTTGAGAATCAAATTAATTAAACATTCAAACTATTCAAATATTATTGAATAACATCCTAGCATTTAAAAGTATGAAAGTATGAACCTATATAATTAGGAGTAATACATCATTATTAAAAAAAATAAAATAAAAATTGTTGGTGGATTAAGTGAGTCAACCCAGCTCGACCCCGTTGAACCTAGGTTAAGTGAGCCAGGTTAAGTTCAATCCATTTCAAAAAAAAAAAAGAAAACTAATTTTTTCTCAACCCAACCTAGTTCAAACTCATGGTGAGCCGAGTTGACTCACAAATTGAAACTCATTTTGACATCTCTAGTTATGAATTAATGGTCGTCAATTGATTTGATACAGTTACTCGTTACTCATATGATTGATACTCATCTCATATGATTCATTACTCTTTGCGTAAATATTTAATTATTTGATTTGTATCTTTTATGGGTTACTATCTATAATTAGGACACACAGAAAAGTTGTTTCTCATTCTCTTATTCTCTATTATTTACTTCTTCTCTCTTTTATTAGTTTTATTTCATAACATATTATTCTTTATTATATTTATTTATTTTATTTATTAATATTAAATATTATATTTTATAAAAAAATAAAAACATTTAAATACAATAAATAATCAAAATTATTTCAAATATCTTAAATTGCTATATTTTTAAATTTCTTCTAAAATAAAATTTCTTAAATAAATTTCTATACTTTTTCTATTTTCAAAACTTTAAGAATTTCAAAATAAAAAATCTATATTTTTAATATATTTTTTTAAATATTTAAAAAAATTCAATACTTTTTTATTTTAAAAATTTCAATTAAAAAATTTAATATTTTGTTATATTTTTAATTTTCGATTTTCATATTTTTTTCTAAATAAAACTTTTTTCTAAACAATTTTTTTTATTTCCATAATTTTAAATATTGTTTTAATATTTTTATCAATTAAAACTTTTTTTTTTAACTAAACATACCTATCACATCATTCACAAACTCTCTTAATATTTTCTTTTATCTATTCACTCACTTTCTCTCACATTCAGTGCCTAATTCAAAACCATGGTTGTGCGTTTTGGAACGTCCCGTAACGTGTCTCTCTTCCCATTTGGATTCTCCCCTACTGCTTTTCCCTTCTCATTTAAAACTTCCACTGTCGCTGCGTTAATCGCCATTCTCACTGGAGTTGGAACTGTCCCCCATAATTGCATTTGGATTAATATTAATCAACAATCTGATTACAACAATTCGTTGTTAATTCCTCTTTTGAACCGATGTTAAAAAAGTTTTATCTCCATCATGCTATTCTATACTATGAAAATGAACATGCATATGCTCTTATTAAACTTTTACTTTAATGAAAAGAAATAACTTCATAATACACAAAATATATACTTTCTTATTGAATATTATAGAGAAAGTATGAGCTCAATGTTTTATGCCCTCGAGACTGCATGAAATATTCCCTTTGTCTTCCCGTAAAAGGCGGCACAAGAAATCACACAGTGAGCACTCCACCAACTTTCAGCTCCCATGGTGTGGCTATTTGTCTCTTTCCCCCAATCTCAATAAAATATAAAATATCTCTCCTTTCTCAACTACTTTTCTATATACTTTTAATGTTTCTAATTTTTTATTAATTATTCTTATTTAAATTTACAGTACTGCCAAAATAACTTCAAAATTTAGAAGAATTATTGTTTAAAATGATAAAAAAAAGAGTATTATTTTGAAATGAAAGCAGTAATAACAGAACCAACTTGGCTTCTTTATATTCTAGAACTTCAACAAAACTATATGTATGACATTTGAATTCGTACAATTTATGGTATATTCCAATTTGCGACTTTATTTATTGAATGAAAAGCCGACATTATACACTTTTTCTAGTTGTCCTTTGTGGTAATGATGATATCAACCACAACAACTTGCTAAGGTTATAAAATTACTGCAAACCCCAAGAAAATAAGAATTGTTTACTGACGGTATATACATTCTATATGGACCAACACGATAGTGCAAAATTACTTATAAATGGAAAATATTCTTCCAACACCTAAAATGTTCATCAACACCTAAAATATGTTTTAAAAAGAATAAAAGTTATAAATTTATAAAATATATAACTCGATAATAAAAATCAATATATATAAAAGAAAAATATATATATTTGAACTTTTTATACGGTTTGACATATTTTTATTTTAATGTTAACTTAAATAATATTATAAAACGCGTTTTGAAACGTTAAATAAATTTAATAAAATTTAGTTAAAAAAACTTCACACATCTTTAAAGTTAAGAGACTAAATTTGATCAAAGTTTGAAAAATAGACTAATTTTAATTTTTATTAAAAATTAGGAACCAAAAATATATGTAATCCTGAATAAATTTTAATATAATTTTTTAATTTTAATATATTTATAAATTTGACATCTTCAAAAATTTTATACTTTGGTATTCCAAAATTATTTTCTAAAAATCTGACATTGTCTTAGATGCAGATATTTTAAGTGTTCATGAATAATTTTCTTATAAATATACTATAATAGTTTTAATTGTTAAAATTATTTCATGGATTTAAATTTACCTCGAACTTTATTTATCTTGTGTTTGGATGAAACATTTCAACAATGCTAAGAAATTGAAATTCATTGTATTTGAGTTACTCGCAATTAAATTCCATTCATTTTCTAAATATCTTGTTTGGATAAAGAAATTAAAATACCTCATATTTAAATTTCTTATTTGGATAAAACAATTGCATTTCTTATGAGATAAAATTTCATTTTAACAATATTTATTTTAGGCTTAATAACGGCTGGTCAGGCCCGTCGAGGTGGTCGGGTTGGTCAGACCTGTTTAGGTCGTCGGGCCAGTCAAGTTTATAGGGTTGGCGAGCTGGTCGGGCTCGTCTAGGTTGTCGGGGGCCTATACGGGTTGTTGGACATGTCCGACACGTCTGGGTTCGAGCCCATGCCACACCTCTAGGTCATCCTGCCTGCCTGGCCCGTGTGGGTCATCGGGCCTGCCCGGACTTTTAGGATCATCAGGCCCGCCTGACACACCTTGGTTGTCTTATCCGTTTTGGTCGTCGAGCCGACCCGTTTGGGTTGTCAAACCCGTCCAACCTGCTTGTGTCGTCGAGCCCGTTCGACCTGTTTGAGTTGTCGGGCCCGCCTGACTTGTTTTTGTCGTCAGGCCAACCCGGTACGTCTGGATCGTCGAGTCCGGCCGACACTCTGGATCGTCCGGCCCGCCTGACCCATATGGGTTAGTCGAGTCATCAGTCAGGCTTGTCGAGTCTTCCTATGGGTTGGGCCAAATTAACAACTCTACCTAAAAGTTTAGAGTGTGAGGTTGAGTGAGAAGAATTTTAAATTTTATCTCAAAGTATTTGAATTTCTACTAATTTAGTTAATTGAAATATATCACAAAAATGCTTGCATTTTAAAATGTTTTTGAATTTTTCTATGAAAACAAAACATTTCACTACAAACAAATCTAAATTCTTCTTAAAAAAAATGAATTATTTGATTACAATACTATATCCAAACACATAATTTTTGCAGATTCAAATTGGTTTTAGTGCATGAGGTTGTCAACTTGAGTGATATTCAGGATTTCGGTTTTCTAATGAATTTGACCTATTCAATTTGCATATAACTTACTATGAGTTCACTCAAATTGTTCAACTGTGAGTCAGTATCCCAGTATCCTTGCATAACAAAAACTAAATATCTTTTTCTTTGCTTAACAATAAAAGAGATAATGTTTGAGAAGTATTAAAAAAAAGACTATAATACTTTAACACTTTTTTATAAAATTCGATAAAATTTACTTTTCAACACATCAAATTTTTTTTAAGTTACATCGATTTTTTTTCATCCATTAATATATTTTCATGTGTATATTGTCAAAAAGTTTATTAACAAACTTTATTAAAAAATAATTTAAAAAAAAAATTGTAAAGTAATAAGTGATGGTTGGAAAGGTATGTGCCTGCGTGCGCACTTCTTCCAAGATGGAGTATTAAAAGCTAAAAGAGTTACTATTATTTGTTAACCTAGGAGTTCAGTGGCATATAGGACCCACTCTCAGCCCTATAAAAAGTCACCATTAGCTTCTTTCCAAACAACTCAATTGCTAGATTCCTTCTTCGTAGCTGAAGTCTAGCACATTATTTTCTCATTATTTCTTCCCAAGAACATATTTGGTTCATGTTTGCTACTTCAGCAACCTAATTAATCTCCTTTCTTTTCAAAAGTAAATCTGTCACCAAATATACATGGCACAAAACAAATTCATTTTCTCTATGATTTTCTTTTCACTCATCATTTTCTGTCAGCGATTCCACTCCACCGAAGGAAGAAACCTAAAACATAACGAAGTCCATAATGACGTGCATGGTGGGATTTCAGCAACAAAAGCAGCTACATTGAAAAACGTGGGCCCACTAACGCCATCAACAATGGCTGGTGCAACTCTGGCGGCACCGCCACCAGGTCGTGACGTTGAGGATTTTAGACCTACGACTCCAGGACACAGCCCTGGTGTAGGACACTCAGTTCACAGCTAGCTTCCACGTGCATGGAGTCATTAACTTCCTATCCCTGCATTCTTTAATCATTCATTAATGTCTTTTATTAGAAACAAGTTGAAGAACAAAAAGGAGTGGTAATAGCCAGTGTAGTCGCGTACTTTTGCCTTTGCAGTGTGTGCTTTAGACTTTTCTCTCATTAAATTCGTGTAGGAAATGTTATAGTGTTGATTCGTTTCAGGTTTGAAAATATTCCTTGTTATGTTGTTCCAGTTTCATGGCTACATTCATTCGTTGTTCACCTTTGTGGCTTTGTTAGATCATAAACCTTTTGTGATTTTCTTTTTCTTAGAACTTATATATATTTCAATGGTGCAAATGGCACGGAAGAAAGAAATATACATTTGTTTAGAAGAAGTAATTCTATAATGATTTTTAATGAAAAATGTGTAGGCATGAAATGATGCACCTAACAATGTATATAAAAAAAATCATATATAAGTAATATCGATTCAACCATATCAAGATATAAAATTACCTGTTTCTAGTTTTATGTAAGAAAAGTAAAATAAAGGTAGAGGAAGATATCGCTTAAGTTTTGCCGTACATTATTTACTATTTTGCACTATAAGAAAATTTTTAAATAATGATTAATTTAAATGGTCAAAAATAATATTTAAAGATTAATTTCTAATTAAAGATGAATTCCTTTAATAACAAAAATTTTGATAACAAATGTTAGTTAGTGAACGATTTAGAGATCGGTTCATAATAAAACTATTTTAGTTAATCATTTAAAAATCAATTAAAATTTTTTGAAACTATTTTAGTTATTAATCATTTTTATTTCGTAGATTGATATCTTAATTAGTCTATATAGTGATTAATTATTTTTTGTCATTAAAATTTGTCATTATTTATAAATTTTTTTTATATATCCAACCCGTTTATTGATGGCAGGCTAGTTCAGCCCGACCTGTTTTTGACGAGTCACAGGCGGGCCAGGTCAAAATGGGTCAGGTTGATCCGTTTTGTCACCTCTAGAAAGAACCTTAAGGGTGTGTTTAAATTGGGAAGAAGATTTAAGGAAGAGTGACTGAATGAATTTGAGAGGATGAAGAGAAGACTGTGATGTTGTTTGAATTAAGAGATTTAAAGGGATGAATGAAGAGAAAGTTTCTATATGATGTGATGTGTATGATAAATTAAAAAAAAAATTAATAAATAAAATTATATAATTATTATTTTTATCCTTAATGATAAAAATGATATAAATTTAAATATAAATAATAAAATTACATAAAATGAATGAAAATTATTAATTATTATTATTCGTACTAATTAATCTTCTTCTTATTATTTATATATTTTTATTAATTTATTATTATATATATAAAATAAAAAATAAAAATCAATTATCCAATAAACGAAGGTATTTCGGTTAAATATCAAGATGAAATGTGTATTCACCCAAATCTCATCTATATGCAAGAATTGTTTATTCTCTCCCTCTCCAAAATCTTCACTCTCAAATTGTCCAAAACCACTGAAACAAACATCCAAAACAATCACAAATTCTCCTGATCAATATTACGATATCCTGAAACAAACAGACCTAAATTATGTGGGATCGCGGGTGTATAAGTCACATTTAAAAGATATACTTATAGTTTTTTAACAAAGAAATTTACAGTGGTATGCAGCCTTTTTAAACTTTAACGTCTTCACTTTATCCAAAAAATTTAATACACACTAATCAAGATATAATAGGCAATTAACATATATATAATCTCAATTAACTTAATTTAAAAATTTTAAGGATACGTAAAATTATTTTTAATATTTTTATTAAATAAATATTTCTATTAATGTCAACACATTTATTTTATTTATTTTTAATTTTTAAATTTGTTAGGATCAATTTAACAAACATTAATTAAAATAGATAAATAACATCATTTTAGCGAGGGTAAATTAAAATAAATATTAAAAAGTAAATAAGATTAACCTTATTTAATTGTAATATTTATATTTGTTTAAATTAGTATTAAATTAATAAACATTAATTAATATAAAAATTAAAAGTAAATAAGTTAATATCAGAGTTTATGGGCTTAGTTACTTAGTATCGGCTTAGTAATCCTCTCAGTTAAACCTAAAATAGAGAAAGTGTTTATCAACTTATGAGTTATCTCCAACTCAAACCTATATATCAGGTATAAAATCATTCATCCCCAACTCACTGTGTTTTTATCACGGATGAGTCGAAGATTTTAATCATGTTGTTTCATCTTAAATTCAGGTTATAATTTGTGATTTAGATGTATATATTGTGAGTGATTTCTTTATCCTTATCTCGCTTTGATTAAGTGAATAATTGATTTGAAATTGTTGAAAATGTTAAGTTCTGTCTTAAGTCTATATCCCTAAAACCACAGTTCTATTAATGTTCTGAGTCTTCTATTGTGTAAGACATATGAACATGTTTACCTAACGATCATAAGCAAACCACTATCAAAAAGTACTCATATATACACAAACGTGCATTATTATACTATACTATGCATGTGCATTTACAAACGTACGCACAATGACACAGTCAACTCAAAAAATCAGGACTCTGCAATATTTCTTTATGAGCGACACACAGTGCTTATGCACTGCACAAAGTAGTATTTCTGCACTGCACACATAATAGTATTTCTCCACTGCACTGTAGTGTTAATACTATGACCCATTAAACACTTGATAGAAATATGATTGAGTTATATGGTGAAAGTAATAAATTAGAAGAAAAAAAAAAGAATACTTAGTTGAGGCGTCTAAGGAATTGGTTAAAAATTATTCACTCTAACTAATTACTATTTTAATCCCTAAAAAATATAAATACTTTCTATTTTTAGTATAACTATACTTTCCATTTGTAGGCTTTAAGTAATGACATAAAGAGAAGAGATGGTTTCTAAAAGTAGCAATTTTATTAATTTTCATTTTGAGTCACTACATTGTAAATGGAGCAAACGCAAACTAGCATTGAGAACGATACATAACATACCTGTTGAAGCCAACCAATGATAAACTAAGCTCATGCAACATGCATGATTATTGGCAACTGACATGCAATGCATGAATAATACAGAAGCTGAAATATGGAATGAAACTTAGGACAACAATATAGGTTCATGTGCAACTGAACTAGTGTTGGAAACCTATAAAGGAATTGTTTATTTACATTGTTAATTTACTGTCCCATTTGGTTGTGCTGAGCATGCCCAACACCTGGACTGTGACCAGGGTTTGTAGGCTTGAAACCACTTTCTGTGCCTTCAGTAACGTGAACCATAACATCAGGGCTTTGAACTTCTACAGTTGCTTTCATATCTTTATCTTCTGTCGCAAATTTTCGGTGACCTACACCAGGACTGCTCCCTGGTGTTGTGGGTCGGAAGGCATTTGTGTCTCCAAAACCTTCAACGTCTTGTTTTGATATCACGAATGAGTCAACTTTCTTATTCTCTGATGATGGAGCAGGAACATTAGCACTGGTATCCTTCTTTAACGAATAATGTTGGTTCAATGGTTTTATTTCCCTGCAATGAGTTAGAAGGGAACCATTGAAGGCAATTAGTACCAGAAAAATCACAACACATTTTGGCTTTATATCAAATGTAGCCATATGGAAGACTTAAGAGAGAATAATGAAAGGGAAATTGACGAAGTTGGAAAAGATTTAGGAAGCAAATGTGAGAAGGAAGATGATATGAAGTTGGGAGGGTGTTGGGGTATTTATAATGATGTTGAGTGTGTAGACATTCTCACTGCGTTGATTTGACCAATTATGTGGTGTGTATAATATTTAAATGTAGTGCTTATATATGTCAAATAGTTTTTATTCTATGGCTCCTAGCTCTCGGGTGGCCGAACATGTTCTTTCTGTACATATGGGGTTCATAATCTTCTGTAGATTATAGATAATTTCAACTTCACTGATACATGTCTCTTTTGATAGCCATCTCTTGTTCTTCTGCCGATTATCTAAATTATTAGAGCTTAATTGTTCAGAATCCTAAGATTTTGTTATGCAATGCTAGATTTTGCTTTTTTAATAAACTTTGTATATATTTTCTGTAAAAGACCATATCATAGGTGCTTTATTAATATTTAAAGTTAACCCACTTCCTCTAACTTCTTGCATCAAGTGTAACATGAATAAGATAACTTGGATCAATCTAGGATACTTGTAAATTTATCCGAAGTAACTCTTATCCTCAAGTTTATGTTAGCCATCAAAATTAAATTCTTATCCTCGTAAAATTTTTAATTATGGTTTAAATTAAAAGCAAAACTATGTTTGGTTGGATCAAATCTCCAAATTTATTAAGTATAATTATCTTAGAAATACTGGGCTTCCTACTTTTCGGTTTGTATGATTTCTTTCTTGCCATGTCTTTTGGTCTCATCCTAGGCTTTAATGTTCATTTTAATATGCTATAATAAACGGATCTTATGATGTCAAATGTCCAGCGTAAAGAGCATTCTTATGTAAGTCAACCTTTCGTTAAAAAAAACATAACTAAAGATTCGCATATTATACGAAAATTTTCTTGTAAATTTTTTAAAATAATTTGCAAATATAAATTTTTTTCTACTATTTTTTTAATAATTTTAATTGGTAGGCAATTACTTGAGTAATTACTTCCTACAAAATTATAAAATTTGTTAGTATTTCCTACAAAATTTGTTGTCAAAAATGTTTTATACAAAATATTTTACAAAAAAAATTAATAAAAATTTCTTACAAATTATTTTTTCATAACAAAATTTATAAGTATTTGTATGAGTATTTTTAGTAGTGAAAGTTTATAGTCATAAGACTTCAACCGGGAAATTGTTAGTCAAACTAATTAATTCAATAATATATGTATATATTCTTTGAGGAATAAATTTTACGTATTTATTTTTAAAAATTAGTTCAATGTGTATTATTTAGCAAAATATTACTTAAATTTTACTAACAATTTTGAGTCTCAATTAATTTATATA
>Ga0214542_1003090_pt1 | contig 34285 bp, 18 predicted proteins | sample CNSS1metaG_FD_160096 | JGI IMG/M metagenome (GOLD analysis project Ga0214542, IMG submission 160096) | Root nodule microbial communities from cowpea collected in UCLA plant growth center, Los Angeles, California, USA - CNSS1 | ecosystem: Host-associated > Plants > Roots > Nodule | place: USA...
AGCACTAACTTTTTGGTATTAACAGGGGTTTTCAAGGAATTAATGGGAGTTTTTGGAACCCCAAGCATTACTGGAGTTTTTGTAAACCCCATGCATTACTGGGGGTTTTTGGAACCTCATGCATTACTGGGGGTTTTCAGAACCCCAGACATTAATGGGGGTTTTCAGAACCCCAAGCATTAACGGGGGTTTTCGAAACCCCAAGTATTAATGGGGTTTTCGAAACCCCCAGTAAATTGCGCTACTTCCAGGGGTTGCTAAAAACCTCTGGTAATCCGTTAGCCACGCTTGCACTTCCAGGAGAATCTCAAACCCCTGGTAAAACCATTAGTGGGGGTTAAAACCCCCAGAAACACCATATATAACCCCCGCAAAAAACAATTATTTTTGTAGTGAGTTCACGTTAAAAGTTAGAGTTAATTGTATAATAGGTAGCAGACAAAACAAAATCACCAATTTTATTATGGCCAACACACACACTCACCAAAACAAAAAGTGGTTTTTATCAACTTTTGTCAACTTTTTAGGATTTTTGGAAGGTTGTTGATTTTAGGCCACGAGCAGCAAGTGTGCAAAGGAAAAAAGAGACACTTTTTTTTCTCTGTGAATTGGAGAGAGAGCAGAGAAGTGATTTTTTTTTCTTATTGAGTATTATAACTTTTCAAGGGAGAGAATGGAGAGTCTTGGTGCTATTACGAGTTTCCTAGTTTTTCCTTTCAAGGTTTGTCAAGGCTGAATGTTGAACAAGCTTGTTCTGTAAGCATGATCGTGTGTTTTATTTTAGTTCTTTGTTCACTTGTATTTTGTTTTAAGATCATGTGATTCAGAAACCATGATGAATGCTCTAGCCAATATGGTGTTTATGCTTTCGATGAATGTTTTCAGCTTGCATTTTGCACTCCAGTTCTGAGTTTATATTTTAATTCTTTTATGCATTTTGCTTGCTATTACTTAGATGAACACTTATTTGTGTTGAATCAATCTTAGTCCAATGTTACCTTACAAGCTTTAAATTTCAAGTAATGTTGTTTTCCTCTCCTCTAGTTTAGTTTTAGCTTCTTATGATGTTGTGTTGATTTCCATGGATCCATTTTATTTTTTGGTATGTTAGTATCACGTCTTAATTACAAGGCTCTGTCTAATGATGTTTAAAAGTGCTATTTGAACTTTCCATTTTGCTAATGATCATAGTTATATTGAGTTTTGAGTACTAAATGTGCCAGTTCTTGTGTTTTAACTTTTGTTCCTTGCTTTGATAATTAGTATGTTTGCCTTGATTTATAGTTCTTCCAATACATGTTTTACTTTTCCTGTTGATCGTTCATTGGTCCATTTTCAATTATGCATAATTTCTAGGGTTATTTTCCCCATTTGTTTATCCTTGTTGCACACTAGTTTAGTTTATGCTACCATAATTTATGCTCTTTAATTCATCTGATAGCTTGTCTTGCATTTTGTCTTATTGGTTTTCATTAAGTTCATCACATTTTCATTTTACTTATTGGTTACTACTTTTGTTTTCACTAAAAAACCCCAAAAATAGGGTTCTTTTACATTCAATCTACTCATTGCGTTGACTTTGTCCTTGGATTGGCCTAAGCTAATAATCCCTGTACTACAATAGTAATGAAGTTAATTTTGTTTTGTTGTGATAGTTTAGGTGGCAAATTTGTCACCAAGGTGGACTCGAGACAACTTAGTTAAGGTTGGTTTGAATCTACAACAACCCGATGTGAGTCTGTTATGACTCGATCAAACATGGGTCTAATTTGATTTAACTTGACTTAACTTGATGCATACTCGTTTCTCTCAGCCTGAGTCGGCTTGATTCAACTTAGCTTGAGGTGTGCTCGACTCAATTAAGCTAAGGGTTGGCCCAACTCAATTGAGCCAAGGATGGACCCGACTCAATTAAGTCTAAGGTGGGCCCAAATCGATTCAGCTAGAGATAGGCTTAACTCAGTAGAGCCCGATGTAAGCCTAACTTAATTCTATTTGACATGGACTCAATGTAGGCTTAACCTAACTTGATCCAACATGGCTCAGCTTTATTTGGCCTAATGTGGCCCCAACTCAATTAGGCATGACATGGGTCCATCTTGACTTAACTCGACTTGATTAGACTCAAGTAGGCCCTACTCAACTCAGTTTGAGATACGTTTGACTCACCTAGGCCTAAGGTGAACCCAACTAGACTCGACCCTATGTGGGTGCAAGTGAACTTGACCTTCTGTGGCTTAACTCGACTATATCCAATGTAGGCTCGATTCAACACAATAGGGCTTTATTAACCTTGGTTTGGCCTGGACGTATATTGACCTAAACCTAACTTGAATGAAAAGAAAAAAAGGAAAAAAAAGTAAGATCCCAATTTATTTTTAAGTATCACACCCCTCCTCATGAGCCCAACAAACCAACATATTTTCATCCTCGCTCTTTGTTTGTCTACCCTTCGTTCCTAAAAGAGAAAATAGTGATATGATTCTAATAATTAGATGCAATATCTCTTCTAATAATTGAAATCAATATTACTGATGATGATTGATATTGTGCTCTGATTTGTTGTGATTTAATTCTCGTAATGTGCTGCTATCATGACCAATTTCTTCCTTATATTGTTTGTTACAATTAAAGATAAGATTACATTGATTTTGTAATGTGTGGATATAAATACACAGTCTGTCATATGAAAAGGGATTAAAAAAATATTTTCTACACTTTCTCTTTCTTTCTCATCACCACCCACACAAACACATCTCATTTTTATCTCTCTTGAAAAAAAAAACAAAAATATTAGAAAAGGAGGCAAGAAAAAGAATAGAGAAAAGGTAAATGGTAATGTACAAAGTGAGAGGGCGAGATTAATATAGAAGAAGAGATATTGAAAATTTTTGAAGATACATCAGTGTCAGTTTTCTTTTTCCTTTTGATTTATTTTTTTTTAATTTTCATTAATTTTTTTTAAATCATCAAAAAAATATTTTATCTCATTTGTCCAACCGCTCGTGTCGTGTGACACCCAATTTAGACTTTTGTTTTTTCTATAAAATATATAAAGATCCAAAAATAAAAGTAGTTTTCTTTGTTTACTCTTTGATATTTATCCAGTTGCTTACGTCGTAGTGACATCCACATCCACTTTCACATAACTTTAAAAAAAATATGAAAAATTATAAAAGATTAAAAAAAATTACAAAAAAAAATTTAGTTTGAGTGTCTGTCCAACCGCTCGCGTCGCTTGACACCAATTTTAAAATAATTCAAAATACTAAAATTTAAATAAAAAAGTTTTCAAAATTATCAAGAATGAAATCATTTTCCAAATAGTTATCCAAATAGTTTTTTCATTAAAGAACTATGTAACCTTCATTCTCCATTGTAAATGGAGATACGTAGTAGCGAGGATTAAACCTTGTCAGGTCCAAAAAAAAAAAAACAAAATTGTTTCTTTTGTGCATTATTTTATTATTATTGTTTGGGGAAAATAATTTTGAAAAATCACATCCTTTTACACGCTTAATTCAAGGTACCATCTTAGGATAAACGTTATGGGATGCTAATATTTTTTCCACGTGTAATCGACTCTCGAACCCAAAATATGGTTTTGTGCAGACCTTGTTTTTTTTCTATAATTTTCCAAAATAAACTATGATGACGATTTCAAACTCTTTTTTCAAATTTTATTTTTGGTTTGTTGTCCCGTCATGATTTCGGTTGCGGCATGACATGTGGACTTTTTTCTTATATGGGCCTTTTATCCTGTGGTTTTTTGGCATGAATCCATGTGGATAAGGATCAAGCCTTGTAGGTTAGGCCAAATTGATAGGTCTAATTGTAAGGCTGGAGCCCAACCCAACCTACCCAAGCCTAGCTAGACTCATCCTAATTTGGGCTCAACAACCTATTTTGCATGACTTAGGCCCAACCTAAACTAACCTTTCCTGACTTAGACCCAACCTAACTTGGGTCTGACCCAACTTAGCCTAACCTAGTCTAGAGCCAACTCAGTCCGATTTATTTTGGTTGAATTTGAGTTTGACCCAACCAAACTAAGTTTGAGTTAAGCTCAATCCGATATGAGTTATCCTAACCTTAGGTTAGGCTCAACCCAACCAAACATGAGTTCTCTCTAGCCCAACCTAGATTAATATGGGCTTGACTTGAGTTAGGCTCAGCCTGACCTAGGTCATACATAACCCAATCATCCTGACTGGTCTAACCCAATCTAGCATAACTTCTTAGCCTAACCTGGGTCCATTCTAACCTAACTTGCCTAAGCCTAGCTCGAACTAGTCTAACTTGGGTTTGATGCACCAACCTGACCTAACCTAGGCCTAACTTGACTCAACCTAATCTATGCCTGAGCCAACTTCGCCTGACATGAATTTAACCTGACTTAATCTACTAGGCCCGACCCGACATGAACCAATCTTGTCTTGGCCGAACATGGACTCGACCTTGCTCATTTAACTTGAGTCCAACCTAACTCAACCTTACTTAGCCCCAACCAAACTTGACCTTACCTAGGCCAAACCCATTATGAACTCACTCTAACTTGGTTTGATGTGGGCCTAACTTGTCTTAGCCCAACCTAGGTTGATCACATCGTAATCCAACCTAATGTAAACCTGTGTTTGTCCAACCTAAGCCATGTTTGTCTTAGTCTAACATAAGTTAGCTATGTCTCAACATGATCTAGGTCAGATACATTCAACTCCGACTTGGCTTAAGCTCATCTAAGTCTTGGCCCAATATAGGACTCAATAGACTAATTTGACATGTCCTAGCCCAACTTAACTTTACATAGCTCAACCAAATCCTACTCATATTAATCTCTCAATTTGGCGCACTCGAAATCTTTCATCCAAACTTATTGTAGTCTAACCTTACATAACTTAAATTGAATCAAGCTTTTCTTGATTTTGAATTTTTTTAAAATTATCAATATCTCAATTAATTGGAATAGACTTAAAATATGAATTTAGAAAAATATGAATTTGGATAACAATTAGCATTTCTTTTCATGTGTATAAAGATAGTTAAAGCATTTATTTTTCATCCTCGTTTTTGAAAGATTGAACCAAATAATATTTTTTACTTTAAAAGTGTTTCATGGATTAACCTGATTCATGCAATTTTTTTGAGCAATGGACCATTAAACATCTTTTTTTGAGCTTTTTTCTGTGAACTTTTTTTTAGTCTGACCAATGTTGGTAAGGACCAAGTCTATGAAATAGATCAATTCCACAAGTCTAATAACCCAACTCCAAAACAAACCTCTTTGTAGACCTAAATTTAGCTCTATGAATCTCACACTTGAAGATAAAATAACAAAGTTACACCCTTTTAACAATCCAATCTTAGATGTCTCTACCAAAATTACATTTAACAAACAATGCACTGCATGATCCAAATTTTAATTCTCTATCAATACTCCAATTACTCTTAGTGATTCTTCATAGCAAATAAATTACTAAATTTGAACAAAAATAGAAAATAAACTCAGGAGGAGGGAGGGATAAATTCAACATCATCAAGGAGGTAAGGAATCAACCTTTCATGTAAATCATAATAATAATAACAATAGGTAACATGAAAACTATTTCCTTTTATGCTTTAATCAATGCTAATTTACAACATGCTACATTTTATGATACAAAAGAATGAAGAAGATTCAACAAACCTCTGAATAACAAAACCTCTATCCTTCGGATAGCAACCAATGAAATCCGGAAACAGATAGAAAAACTATAAAGTAGACTAAAGAATATGAAACTTTACAGAAAAGAAAAATACAGAAGATCACTTCTCTTATCTTGGTGGAATGTTTGAGATGGGAAGCATCTCTATTGCTGCCCTTTCAACAACTCTCTCATACTCAATCTTCTCAGCTTCTCTACAAATCTGAATATCATTCGGAAAATAATATTCATAAACATATTTTACAACCAAACGTGGAAGCAATGCTGCTATTATGATCCCAAGCAACAATAACCAGAACAATCCAGTTCCTGCAACATTAAAGAAAGCCCTGCAATGTCAAGGAGATTCAAAGGTTAGTCTCTACATATGTCGGATATAATCCAAGCAAGTCTAGGTCCTACACTGAGTAAAAATAAAAGAAGATTCATAAATTTATTGTCTTAATGTTCAGTAAATGATTCAGAAGCATGAATTGTTGTTTTCACTCACAAGTGTTCCAAACAAAAAATATGGATCTATGCTAAAATATTAAGAAAGAAAGCAAAAGATAATGCATACCAGTAGCCAGGAAGATTGGGTAAAGCATCAATGATCATGACACAGATGAAAGTTGCAACAATAGAACCCCAAATGGCAACATGAGTCACCCAATACCACCTTACAACGTCCATGGCCAAGTGCAAATTCACCAAAATAACAACCCCAAAAGTCCAAAGGTCTCCAATGCTTGACACATCAACTGTGCTACTCCAATATGCAAAGAGGGGTGCCCAGAAAATGACCATGCTTTGCCACAAAGTATCTAACATTGTCAATGCAAACAGTTTCTTGTTGTAGGCCTCATGTCTCTGACCTGCCCCATAAAGTTGAGGGTACTTTAGGAGAGTCCTTTTACCAAGATCCTTGTCTAGAATAGCAACAACTATAGTTGGCAATGAGCTGTAGATTATTGAGTATAACGTTGTGCTCCATTCATTTATAGCAGTTGTCAAAGTGAAAGCAGTGTAGAGCACATACCTAGAAACACATACACACAACAAATTTAATAACATGTTAAAATCTGCAGTTACACTCACATTCATACACATTATTGGATTATATAACTTACCAAAACAAGACTAGAACAAGGACAGCATTTCTGTAAAAATTGTATAGTATCATGTAACCAAGCCGTTGGTAATTCCAGTGTCCATGTATCAGTAAGAGAGGAACCAAAAACCTAAACTGCCCCATTGCAAAATCAGATGCCATTACAGCTTGCCGACCCTCTTGTCCACTGATGCCAACTCCAACATCAGCCATTTGGATCATTGAGACATCATTAGCACCTGTAATGTAACACAAGCATAATGAATCTATAACACAACACAATATAAATCAAAAACTACTAAAATTTCAAACGTTGTCCGAACTTTAAAATGGTGAATGACAAGTTCTAACAAATCTATTACCGTCTCCAATGGCTAGAGTCATGTCTGATGTCCTATTCTTCACAAGGGCAACAATGCCAGCCTTTTGCAGTGGAGCAACTCGGCAACATAGAACAACAGAACATCTACTTGCAAGTTGAAATAGCTGAATAAAGAAGTAGCCAAAATCAACAAGAAGTAAAGTAGATTGTCAACATGATCCAAGATTGAATGGGACTAAACTAACCTCTTCTTCAAGTTCACTGTCAAGAATATGCACAAGACTGGTACCATCAATTACCAAGGCCATTGGATTTGCCTCTGAAGTTCCTCCAACATTGTTGGCAACGGTAGATGTGGACACGAGCTTTTTAGACATGACAAGGGCATCTTGCAAACTTTTTCTGCATGCTGCTCTGTTGTTGCTGTTGATTATAATCTGATTCATTTTGCTTGTAAGGAGCTTTGAGGAGTAGCCAATGGATATGGCAGTTTCTTGTTTGTCCCCAGTCAGAACCCACACTTTGATCCCTGCAATCCTTAGAGACTCAATGGATTCAGGCACACCTTGTTGCAGTTTATCTTCAATGGCAGATGCTCCTAATATGCTGAGACTGTTCTCTACAATGCTAGAAACCTTGCGGAGCATAGCAGCCCTGCCAAAAACAGCAGTGCTTGCAGCCTCGAAGGATGCATGCCATTGCTCAAATTCTGAAGCATTCAAGTCTCTCATCCCAATAACAAGTGTCCTCAAACCAATGGAAGAGTAAGAGTGAAGATGTGCTTCCGTGGCTCTTACTAAGTCCATGTTAAATGACTTGTCTATCACATTAAGCATAGATGTGTCTGCTCCTTTGACAAACACTTTCACAGAACTGTCAGGGAACCCCAATATAACTGACATCCTCTTCCTGTCACTGTCAAACTCATGCATACCCAAGACATTGAACCTGCAATGCTCATAATAGGAAGATTCATTAGAAAAAGAAAAAGGGTAATAACCCTTGAAGAGGGTTTTGTCTCATGTTTATTACCTAACCATCAAGAGAAGTAAACTTAAAGTCACCAAAAAGAAAAAGATAAGTCAAATTTTTATGTGTTTTTCTGTATCATAACATAAATACTGCACAGCCAGGGAACAAAGAAGACATAAACTGCATACAGCATATTCTCCGATCAATACTTCTTAAGAACTAAAACAGACATGAAAATCCACCAAAAATATTTAGACATGATTTCCTATCTGCTTAAACAACACTAACATTGCACTATGAACTACAAATTGTTTCATCATTTCCATTGTAAAAAATTGAAGTTTGTCAGTAACATTTGTGGAGAAAGAGAGAAAAACTAGTAAAAGAAAAATTCAGCTTACTTCTGTCTTTGTCCATGAATATCGATGACTACATGGCCGGAGGTTCGTTCTACTAGCATAAAACCATAGGCTGCGGCAGCATAAGCTAATGCTTGTTCATCTGGTGATTCTCCTTGGTAATCTATCAGTTTTACATCAGGGTCAGGCGAGTCAACAACAAGAGGCACAATAGTGTTGCAGGTTGCCAGTGCTAGAAAGAAATCATGAATCCTTTTTCCCTCCAAATTGAGAAATCCACTTCTTGCTAGCTGCAAAAGCTCTGGATTAACTTTCACCTTCATCTTTGGTCTGAAGACCTTTCCATCCACTGAGCACACAATAACACACAAAAGAAATCATTTTGTATTACTATTTCACCAGTAAGCAAAACCATGATGCATTAAAGGCAATGCTGAAAAGGTATATACTAGAATAAATGAGTAAAATAAATCTCACCTTCAATAGAATGTTCGACTTGATCACCCTCCATGCTGTTCTCTGTAGAACTGTAATCAACCCCCCAGATGCTTGCACATTGAAACTCCATCTTGTTCTGAGTCAGAGTGCCAGTTTTATCCGAGAAAACATACTTAATCTGCCCCAAATCTTCATTAATGTTCAAAGCCCTGCACTGAAACCTTGACTTTGTTTCCTCATCATACATTTTGTTGTCTCGGATCATGAAGAAGGCCTGACCAACCCTGACAAGCTCCATGGAAATGTACAAGGAAATGGGAATCATGACCTGGAACACTATAACTGACATGAGGAATGTGAAGAGAACTTCAAACCCCCATCCATAGTACTCGTAGCTTTCCACTTCCTCCTCTGAAAAGTCTAGTTTCCTATAATATGGCAACAGATTCAACTCATCCTTGTGGCGCTTCAACCACACAGCAGCACAAACTGAGGTGATTGTGCACAATGCCACGAGGAAGAAAGAGAGCCAAATGATCTCATAATTCATGCGTGTCTCCAATCTGCTCCTCTTAGAAGGAGCTCCTGAGCTATTCAGCATAGCCTTGGTCTCACTCCCACAATATGCAGCAACACCAATGGCCCAACTAGTATTCTTGAGCTCACATCCACGAAGCACAATGTTGGAGGATCCAAGTGACAACTTTTTTCCATCAACTTCCATGTTAGCCAGAAATCCATATATGTTCCTATTGGGTTTCTCACACTTGATCACCCCACCAAACCCCTCCTTCCCATGAGTCTCTTGCTTTGCATACCTTGTCTTCAAATTTGACTCCCCATCTAGATTAATAGTCTGCACGTATGCAACCCCAGTTGGATCACTCGTTGATAGCAACACAATATCACAGGGAATGGGTTCATTTGCCTTGATCTTTATCACCTCACCAACTCTAACATCCCTCCACCTCTTCTCCACAAAGTTTCCATCAACCAAAATCGATGCCAACCTATTGTTCTCAACTTTATCACTCCTGTGCCTTCTCCAATCCTCATACGCATCCTTCACAGCTGTGACAAACAGCACAAAGGACAGTGGCAAGATCGAAACAGCTCTTCCAAAAACCGCAAGCTGAGGAAGCTGATTGAGAATGGCAATTATGAGAAAGTAAATGTAAGCGATTCTGTGGAACTGTTCAAAAAGGTTCCTGGGAATGAAACTGAGGATGGAGTATTTGCTCGTGCGGATAGAGTTCCCAGCAAACAAAAAGGTCTCGTTCGTTTTCAAAGGGTCGTTTATGTATACTAACCTCGCATCCTCATCTCTGAGTTCCCTCTGAGACACGCTTAGTCCTTCAGAATCTGCACCCTTTGAGCCGTATCTAATGGGTATGGATTTGGATGCCGAACTGCTCAAACTCACTTCATGGATGGAGTTGTTGCTCTTGCTCCCAGAAGAGCGATTGGACATGGAACTTCTGCGTGATGATGAGTTAACAAGAGTGTTCTCAAACGGGTTGAAGACGTTGCCAAAACCTGAATTTGATGTTGGAAGTTCAGAAATATTAGCAGAGGAATAAGGGTCTTGTTGGTAGTTGTTATCAGGAGCTGTTGTCGATGGTGTCATGATCACATGTGGTCTCTTAGAACCCATGATTCACGAGTCGGTGGCAACGAAAACATGTGAAGGCTTGGAGAAACAACAAAAACTGCAGCGTTGGAAAATTTAAGGAACTAACTAACTAATGTTGTGGTTGTGCAACAACTATGTATATATAAAATATATGTCTATATGTAGCAGTTTAACATGAACACTTTGAGAAGGGTAGTTGAAAACAGAGAAAAGGGTATATATGAAAGAGGTGTGAGATTGTTGAGGAAAGAATAAGAAAAAGCGTGTTGGGGAGGAAGAGGTTTAAGGTCAAAGACGTTGTAGAGGGAAGATGAAGAAGAAGTGTAAGAAAGTATGAGTCTTTGACAGAAAAATTGCATTTTTGAAGAACAAGTCGTAATGGGTGGCGACAGCATGTTTCTCTAGAAACACATAACAATAATAATAATAATAATTTATTAATGATACACTGTTACTTATGATGTAGATTACACTTAATTAAGAAAAATAATTTATGTATTTGCATTAATTAATCAAACATTTCCTCCATTAATAAATTTGTTAGGTCTGCTTTTTAACTAAAATTAGCAATTTTTTGCTTAAAGTAATTAATGTTGTTTCAAAGATTTAAAGAACACATAACTGAGAAGTAATTCTTTAGAGAAAGGGAAAAAGATTGAAGATAATAAACGTTTCTTTGGTATCTTTGACTTGTATTAATTAAAAATAATAGTAATAGTATAATTGTATTGTGTTTATTTATGGAATTGGAAGAAAAGTCTTTCTTGAGAGAGAAGAATGAAGACATATGCATAAGGGTCAATAACCAATTTAAATATATTCAATTTTGGCATAAAAATTATTAGTTTTTAGTGAATTAATTTTGTAATAGAAGGATGATATTCTAGAAAGTCAGCTAAGAGGGATTATTATTATTTATTATTAATATTACTATTCGTTGTTTAGGGGTGTCAGAATTTGACTCAAAAAGAGCTATTATATTCATTTGACGTAACTTTCTTTTTCTTTTTTATATTGATGTGGAATCGTATCCCTATAAAAATTTCTTACAATCATGTTAAATGATTAATTAAAACAAATCAACTATTAATAAAATACCAATAGATCCAAAAGGCACGGATTAAGAACTTTTTTTACACAAGAAAAATATTATCTACGGAAATAATTTACTAAAATAATTATAATTTTAAAAATATAGATATAAACATTGACAAATTTTATTTTAAAAATGAGAGACTAATTAATTGCATGACATTATTAAAATAATAAAACGGTTAAAAAGTCAAAAGTAACATTTTTTTTTTCTAAATAAAAACAAATAGGAACAGACGCATAGTGATAATAATAACAAAAATTATTATTTTATTTGCAGCAGCCTGGTTTGGTTGTGCAGTTTCTTTGTCACAATCAATTTAGATTTTTAATTATTTTTTTAATAATTTGGATTTATTGTATATTAGATCACTAATGCTTTGAGAAACGACAACAACAAGGCTGCTATTATGGCATTCCCTTCCTAATTAATTTAATTTGAATTAAATAATTAACTTTACTCTTTTAAGGACCCGTTTGCCATTTTCAACAGTGAAGGACCCTTTTGCAATTTTGTTTGGTGTTACTTTGAATTTTTTCAGATTTTTAAGAGAACAGGTAAAAAATATATTGTCTTCCATTAAATATGCCTTATTGTTCACATTTACTTACACTTTTTTAATAAGCATATTATATACATTGTTCTAAATTAATTTAATGAAGCTCCTAATCATTTTATTTTTTATGAAATTTTGTAGAGTTTACATATTCAATAAGTAATAACTTCTAGTTTAAAGGTTTATGTAATAAAATTTAATTTATTTAAAATGTTACTAAAAAATTTACCTTTAACAAGATCTTTTTTCCTTTTTACTTATATTCTCAGACACAAATTAGTAGCTACTATTATTTGATAAATTAATAGATTTGATAACATTTTTTATTTATTTTTAACTCATCGTAGTTTCTATGTTTAAAAAATATAAAGTCTCATGTGTTAAATCAATATTAACGAAGAACTTATATTCTAAATGTAATCACTTTTTTTTACAAGTTTATTGGCCAATACCATAAACAAAAAGGAAAGAATAATTAATATTGATTTAATATAACATACCACATAGGGTTTTTTAGAAAATATAGCAACATCATTGAGTTAAAATATTGAATTATTACGGAGAACTAGCGTAAATACAGCGTGACATGTGGTGTCGGGCGTGTGTATGTATATATTAGTAGATAATAATATTATAATATTATTAAGTTAATATATAAAATAAAATTATAGGTTAAAATACTCTGTTGGTCTTCGTTTTTGTTGTAAAATTTTAATTTGGTCGTCGTATTTTTATTAGTCTCAATAAGGTCCTCATTTTTGTAAATTAGTATCAATTAGGTCCTTTCCGTTAATAGAGAAGTAACATCGTTAAGTGGGTGCCACGTGTCAGCTTCTCGTTTTTTTGAATTTTTTTAATTTTTTTTAAAAAATAAATTATATTTTTTAAAAAAAATATTTATGCCACGTGTCAAATTTGTAGTGTGCCACGTGTCAATCTAATATGGTGACACTTGTCAAATTATTGTATGAATCTCAATTTGGTCATGATATTTGTTAATTTGATTTGATTTCAGTCCCAAATTTTTTTAAAATAATTTTAATTTCATGTGCTCCAAATTTAGAACAAATTTAATTTTTTTATAAATATAATGATGATACTTTTATTACAAGTGATATTTCTATTACATATTTTTAACAACATTTAATTTATTTAAATTTATATTTTACATTAAACTTTATTTAAATTTTATTTTAAAATTATAAATATATAAATTAATAAATTTATATTCGGAATATTTGTATAATATTCAATATCAACAATATTTTAGAGTTGGCTTAAAAATAACAATTTTATAAATTCAAATGTAAAATTTTAAAATAATTTTATAAAAAATTAAAATAAATATATTTAAAATTTTAATATTAAATATAATTAATATTATTAAAATATTTAATAAAAATATCAATTTTAATAAAAATAATCATCACATTATATAAAAGTAAAATTTGGTCTAAATTTGGAGTAGCTAAAATTGAAATTTTTTTAAAAAAATTGGGACTTAAATCAAATCAATTTAACAAATATGAGGACCAAATTGAGATTCATACATTAATTTGACACGTGTCACCATATTAGATTGACACGTGGCGCACTACAAAAGTGACACGTGGCATAAATATTTTTTAAAAAAATTTAAAAAAAAAAATTAAAAAAAATTTAAAAAAAAATTTAAAAAAAATTCAAAAAATTCAAAAAAACGAGGAGCTGACACGTGGCACCTACTTAACGGTGTTAGTTATCTACTAACGGAAAGGACCTAATTGATACTAATTTACAAAAATGAGGACCTTATTGAGACTAATAAAAATACGAGGACCAAATTGAGATTCTGCAACAAAAACGAGGACCAACGGAGTATTTTAACCTAAAATTATATTTATTAAAATTAAAATAAAATATATAAAAATATGAGAGAATAACTATCACTAAATTAAAAAAATAGAAATAAATAATATTTTAAATAACAATTATTTTTAAAAATTTTGAAAATAATTATATTTTAAAAAATAAAATTAAAATTTTAAAATTGAGACATAAAAGAGAGAATATCTTGTTACAGACGAAGAGAAAATAAAATATTATTAAGCCTATTTATGAGTAAAATATAAGTGATGATTAATTTTCAATTTTGATTATTTGTTAGCATAACGATATTTGGTTATTAATTACAAGAAATAATTTTAAATATAAAACAATCTGAATATCATTATGATTTTTGTTTCTCAATTCGAAATCCCTTTCTCCCTCAATCTCGCGCAAATCTGGTCCCGGTTTTCCCTCTGTTCTTCCATTAATGTCTTGGATAATTTGGTTGTTGGATTTTGCTTTCTGGTTCATTCATTATCTTTTTCTCCTTTGCATATGATTGTTGCTGCACTACCCTCATTCCCTTTCTTCAATGTTTTGGTGAATTTACATACTCGAATTTCTACCTTACCCTATTCTATGCTTGAAGTGTTTAACATTGTAATCAATTTGTGAAGAAGTCATGTGGGCAACCGGGAATGGGGGCAATTCCTTAATAGTATGAGAATGTTTGTTGTATGTTTGATCTTGTTCGGTGTGTGAAATAATTAGGTCTCTAGAATAGGTGGACAATAGGGGCAAGTGTAGGGTGAGATCAATATAGCTATTAGGTTTTTAAAGTAGTCAAATGGGTTATGAACAGGGGTATGCAGAAGAGTAACAGGATTGGTAGAAATCTCAGGTTAGGAATCCAGTCATATGTAGTTGTCTCAGGGATGTGTGGTTGGTTCCGAGAGTGGAGGAAAACAAGTGGCTTTTGGGCAAAAACTTTGGCAAGTGAGGTAAATTAAGTGACAGATCCAAATTGATGTATTGAAAGTGGCAGGAAAAATTGGAAATGCAATGCAGAGGTTTCAGCTATTATGCTCCAACTTGACTCATAAATGGCGTGTCTTTGTCTAATACGTATCGGACATCAACACTCATATGATACTTTCGAATAATACTTTTTGACACACGGAAAGATATTTTTTTATTTTTTACATGATTTTAACAATTAAAATAAGAAATAAATTTTATATTATAACTATTTTTCACATATTGAATATTAGATATAGATAGATTAGATTTTTTTTAGTTAACAATGTGTTAGTTAACCGTTTCAAACTTAACATGTATATACACGCGTCCTATATTTTTTCAATTTAATAATATCTTCGTGTCCTTGTTGTATCCATTTCCGTATCCGAGTAACATAAGGTTTCAGAGATGTTGTTGCATTTATTGTTAGATAGCAGAGTGCAAAATAGTGCAACTAGTCAGACATTTTTGGTACCACAGTCATACCAGAAATGTGGAAATGGCAGGGAGAGTTGTTTATGAATATGAAACTGTTATAAGGGTTCCTGCATTGTTATGGAGTATGTGAGGATGTTTTGTTCTGGGCAGGGAGAATTGTTTTGTTCTGCATATGTGTTTATGTCTTGGTTGGAATAAGATTTTTTGGATTATGGTCAATATTGTCTTTAGTTCTGGTTGTTTCAATTTGGCATCCTTATATGACGTGGTCCTTGGAGATAGATAGCTCATGTTTTGCTACTTTTTTTTTTTAGTTTGATTCTATGGTAGAACATGTATTGTACCTTATAATTGAATGTCTTATTTGCTGGAAAAAACAAAAAACAAAACACTACCATCTTACTGTTATCTCAGTAAAACCTTAATAGTCCCATTCCTTGCAGAAACCAGGCCTATAAGTTCTAACCATTGATGATGGTTAGCAAGGTCTTGGGAAGGAGAAGAATCAGCATGGTAGGTAATAGTAACATATCCAAATAAAAAAATCTTCGGAAATATTATTATTTTTACGTTTGATCAGTTATTTGATAAATAATCACTGAAAATTGTATAGCATTCCTTCTTGCTCTTCTGGCTAAGATTAAGTGTAGTATTTGTTGTTATGAATTTGATTTTTTACTAGTGAATCTGCTTCCAACAGGTAGGTATACTCGACCATGGAGATGGAACAGGCTCTTCAATTTAGAAATTGAGAAAACCAGAGTTAAGAAACACCTTAACCACACCATAGCAGCAATTATGCAGACAACAGTAGTGTTTACTTCCCAGTTGTGCCTGCCTCTCAGTTAGATTGTTATGCATGATAGGATAATTCCGTTTTCATAATAATTACTTTAGAAGTTAGATTTAATGTGATTTTTTATTAATTAAAACTTATATTACATGGAAAATTAAGCTGAGTTTTCTTATTCTTATTAAATGATTCCTATTACAAAATGATGGTATATAATTTCTCAATGTATTAGAAAGATCAACCCAATGTTGAAGGTATAAGAACGTCAACGAGACGGGTAGGGTACGGAATCCGTACCCTACCCGTTGAATAAACATCCACCTCGTATCCGTCTCTATATCCATCGGATATCCGTTATACGGGTATCCGTCTATTTTGTTCATATTCGTGGGTATTCACGGATACCCGTAAATATCTACTAAATTATTTAAAAAACAAATATTTAATCATAAATTCAAATAAAATAAAATAAAATACATCATTGTCATAAATTTTAAATAAAGTTCAAATAAATTCAAGTTCATGCCAATCTAAATAATTATGAAAGTAAATATAAGATAATGTTCAACATAATGAAAATTTTGTAATTAGTGTTTTGATCAACAAACTCACTCTCTCCGATTCATAAACAAATAATAAACCTCAATTGTTACGTGTCAAATATTCTTATTTTGATTCATCGTTTGACAATAAGCATACCATAAACGTCATTGTCTATGTAGGGTTTGATATATATGTCCCATTTCAAAGAAAGGAAAGAGAAGAATGTCAAGGGGTGTATCTGGAAGAAGACAACGTACCAATACTTGAAGAATAAAGACAAACGACAAGATGTGCAACTTAGAAAAAATTAGGTCAGAATATTTTTTAAATATATATATATATAAGGGTATTTTTGTGAATCAAAGTTTAGCGGGTATCGGTATCCACAGGTACGGATAATATGATACTTGTACCTATCACATTAACATGCGAATATAAAAAATACAAGTATTTACGAGTAGCGGGTATCCATTTTTAATATCCGTTGCGGGTTTTATTCGCAAATACTTGTAGATACAAATTTTTTTGACATCCCTAAATACAAAATACATTGACTTAGTTACATAGGATTGAAAAAAAGAAAAAAAAAAAGAGAAAAACAAACTTTCTCTACCAAGAAGAGGAAAGGTAAAACAGAAAAATGGGCAGCAACGATCATGCTAACGGTATAAGAAAATAATGTATCTCTAATAATTCCAAAGCTCTTAGTGTCAATATTCATTTATTCTTCTTCCTTTGCTTTGTGAAACAACCTTTGCATTTGTATTAATGAGTTACCTTGAACATTAATTTGGTAATAGTGTTCTATTATTATTTTTTTTTTTCACGTTTTCATGAAAGAAACCGAAAAACTAGCCATTTTATTAAGGACTATAGTGTACTCTTATTATTATTTTAGTATGGTTTCTATATTGTGGTTCCTTCTTCGAAGTTGCACAGCACATTCTGCAGCTTTGCAATGCCATGCACAAAGCTTTGTCCACGGTTTGCTTCCCAACACAGTATCCTGAAAAACACATTAAATGAATAGGACAAAGATATATAATTTATAAAATTTTTAAAAAATACTTTTATTTACATATTAATTTTTATTTATGTAAAACTTGGGGGTAAAGCCCGTGATAAACAATAAAGCTGTGCCACTGGTGATGAGTAAGTTTTTGAATCAAAATAAAATTATTAGAAAATTTTGAAATATAAAGAATATTTTAAGATTAAAGGATAAAAAAGAGAAACATTACTATATACAATTATTAGGATACGCGTCCATTAATAAGCGTAGGTTAAAAACAATAACGTTAAAAAAAGATAAATGAAAATGTCATATGATCTAAAACTAAAAAATCCTGACATAAAATTTTAGAATTATTAAAAGAAGAATTATAGTTAACAAATAGAAATATTTTCTTAAAAAAGTTATGCTTTTATTAATGGTGTTTATTTATTTTTATTTCGTACTTTTTTTTTTCTATTTTGGAATAATCATTATATTATATTGGTTGTCGGATTAAGTTTTTATTAACTTGAAAAGAAAAGGATATGATGGACTTTATTTGATTTAGGAAAAAAAAAATACACAATGGTGAATTTCATTTAGTTGAATGACTTGGTAAATAATTTTTTGTAAATTCACTATATTGTTGTTTTAGAAAGGGAAAAAAAATATTTGTTATGGATAAAGGCACTACTACCCTTCCAATGTTATAAATCACTTTGCCTAAAATAATTATTGTTATTAATGATCATTTAAAATAATTTTAGCACATTTATAATCTCTTATAATTAAAAAATTAACAATACACAATTTTTTGTGATCATATAAAAAAAATATTATCAAAAATAATATATAATCATATTATTAATAGTGTTAATTATGTTTTTTTTACTTAAAGTGAAAATTTGAATTAATCTTTTTCTAAAATTTTGGACAAATTTTGTTTTCGATCTTTATCAAGTTCTAAATCATTTAAACCAAATTTTATTAAGTTTATTTGACGTTTCAAACGCATTTCTCAACTGATACTAAAGCGAAAATGTGTCGAACAATATAAACAACTCAAATGCTAAATTTGATTAAAATAATTAAAGTTTCTCACCTAACATTGAAACAAAAATATATCAAAAAGTATAATCAACTTAAATATTAAACCTTAAATAAACTTAATAAAATCTCATTAAAAGGATTAAATCCGTGTTTTTCAAAAATGGATCAAAACAACTTAATTATCGTCATGAAATATTAAATAAATTTAATAAAATTTGATTAAAAAATTAAATTTACGCGTTTCAAGAATAGAAAGATTAAATTAGACCAAAATTATTTTAATTTTCATAAACTAATAACATATTTAACTATTATTATTATTATTATTATTATTATTATTATTATTATTATTATTATTATTATTATTATTATTATTATTCAAATAGTTGTGATAAAAAGTATTATCTCTCCTTTACTATCTAGTTTACATTAAACATTTGATATGATTAAAGTTTAAAGTTATTAATTTATCTCATTTTTGTTTAATCAAGCATTGCTATATTTTTAACTTTTGTAAATACAACCTAATATATATATATATATATATATATATATATATATATATATATATATATAAACCCTAATTAATTATCTCGTCCTAAATCCCTTTTGATATCCAATTTTTGATTTGTATGTGAACCACGAATTCACTTCATCTTTCACATTCTTTTCCCAACAACACACCACACTCGTCTTAATCTCTTTTGCAACCTAACCCAAAACAAAACATAAATCTTAAATTCAATTGGGATTAGGTTTTACCCTCCATCGATTCCTCTTCCCTCTGCAATGGCTGAAGTCATCAACATGCCCCCCGAATCTCTCGATCAATCTCCCTCTGCTTCCGCTCCTCCTCCACCCCCTCCACCAGCCACTTCCGCCGCCGAAGATGACCCCCCTCCCCCACGCCGCCGGGACCGCCGCGACGATCGGGAATTAGACCGTCACCCCAACCGTAGCCGCGATTACTACGACCGCGACAGGGACTTCAAGCGACGCCGTAGCCCCAGCCCCGGCTACCGCGACCGCCGCTACTCTCCACAGCCGCCATCGCGCCGCTCTCCTCCGCCGTATAAGCGGTCTCGGAGGGGCAGCCCCCGTGGTTATGGACCTGAGGACAGGTGATACCGGCTTTGCCCTAATTTTTGAAGTAGATGGAATTTTGGTTTGTTATATTTTGAATTAGGCCTTTCATTTACAAGCAAAAGATTTAATTAATAATGACGGAGTTTGGGTTGAGCACATGGTAAGTCCAACTCAAAACTGCCAACACTAAAATAACATTGGAATAAGGTCATGTATGTTAGTCTAGTTTATTTGAATTTTGGGGTTTTTGTGGTAAAATGTCGTATTTTTATTGTGGTGGAAACTGTTGGTTGAATTGATTGTTTATGTTGCTGTTAAAGTAGAAACCCTCATGGATGGAGTGTAGATGTTTTTTCTTCAATGACATTTAGTTGGATGGCAAATGAACTCTGTAATTCACAAGGGAGTTCAGGTTCCTTTGGCGGAACCCTGGACTTTATCTATTTCATGATTCTTTCAAATTTCACCCATTGTAGCATGACTACACAAAGATGAGTGGTTTTATGTTGACTGAATGATGTGATGATATATTCATGCTATCCTATTATTATTTAAATTGTTTATATTTATAGGACACACTATACTCAAATGAATTGTTATATGTTGACTGTGTGATGTGATTTCATGCTGTCATGAAATTTTTCAAATTGTTTATAGGTAATACATTAGAAATATTTTCTTTCACATTTGAATTTGTTGCTTTACATTCATTTCACCCTGGGCTACGTGTCACACCTTATGCTGATAATTTATTCATTAATTTACTTAATTTATTGAATGTGATTAAAGCAGATTTGGGTATGAGTATTTTGGTGGCTATGAACGGGGAGTGGGTGGAAGGACTGGTTATGCAGATGAGAAGTCTTACGGCAGGCTTGCCCATCGATCTGGCGCGGGATATCATAATGGGATGTCTGGTATGTTAATAATTTTTAATTTTTAATCCCCTTGGGTATTTTCTTTCATAGTGTAGATGACATTTATAATTTAAATTTAAATTTTATTTTCTAATTGAGCTATTTTAAACACATTTTCCCACTTTGCATACTGAAAAATAACTACACATAATATAATAGTTTTTTTTTTCATGGTCTTCAATTTCATTTGTTTGTGTTGCTTATGATGGGAATTAAACTGATAATATCATGCTTTATGTAGACATTGTGTATGCTGTTTTGGAGACTATTCCATAGCTATAATATTGAATCAGCATGGTTAGTGCAGATAGAATGTTAAATATATATAATTCTTCCATTATAACAAAAATAAATATCTGTCCTATAAGTCATTACGTACCCTATGCTGCTCTGTTTATTCAGTGTCCTTTTTTGTGCTATTATCAAGTTTACATTTATAGAAGCTTACATTTATTTGTTTGTCAGACAACAAATTATCAGATTCTATGACTTCAATACATATTGTAGTTAACTGTTCTGTCTGCGAGTGAAAAATGCTGATATGAATTAATAACTTTTTTACCTGCATAATGACAGCACTCCTATTGACCTCAACATTTGAAGAAATATAATATCAGACATTTCAGTTTTATCCATGGGTATGAGTCAATATAAGTAATCAATCTCTTTCTCAATTACAACGTCCTTTGAAATTTTGTTCATTCATCATATTTAAAAAATTGTACTCAGAATTCCTTGTTCGCCTCAGTGGAAGGCTATTGTTTCTGTTAATTTCTTATATTAAATAAAAAGTTATTAATTGGGAATATCATGTTTGTATATTTCCCCTCATGCCATTCAAATTATTTTCATTTTTTTCTTTCTTATCAAGCATTTTCATTGTGCTTGTGATTGTGTTATTAAATGACTTCGAAATGACTGTTCAGATGTCAAGCAAAGAAACTTGGATTTTTCTTGTTATTTTGTTAGCTTAAAGGATACTCTTTCTCTTGTATGCCCTACTAACATTGGCGCATTTTTAACATGATAATTTTTGTTGTAGATCAACACTTTTATGCTATTAGGTACATACATTCCTTTGTTTTTTCCCCAGATGAAGTCAGCTTACTGTCAGTATGTTCCTGTATTGTGCATTTGTTTTGCAGATGTGGGTGGTTATGCAGATTTGTCAAGTGGAGGTGCACAAAGGTCAGTTTTTTTTCTTTAATTTAAACAATCCCGAATAAATGTATCTGCCTTGTTACATCTATTCCTTGTGCTAGATCTGCTAGAAATTCTATCAACATGATGGTAGTTGAGAAAGGAAATATGGTGAAGGAGCCAATATACTCTTTAAAACATTGCAGGATTGGAGCGTAAGCTTTATAGGTTATTGAGAGTTCATATCATCTGAGATGAAATGTTTACTTTACACCCTGAGTTGACACCACCAGTTCTCTGGTACTATTTGTTGAGCAATTTGGGAGATGTGATTATTAGAGGAATTTGAGATGTGTTACAAGGATGTGCATATTCTGCATCTCAGTTCTCCTTTATCCTTATATAGGCATCTGAAATACTGATTCAAATGCACTCTGCAATACTGATTCAAATGCACTCTGCAAAGACTGAAGTACTGCATTAAAATATCTGTGACTGAAATGGCATTCAAATGCAAAGATACCTTTTGACAAAGGAAAGTTTAGGAAGAAGCTATCCTGTCATGGCAAGTTAATTTCTGGAAAGTAACAGGGACAATTGTTGTCTGAGAACACTAAGGGTCTCTTTGGGAGAAGTGGTAAAGAGGGGAAATCATACAATAAGTATGGTTTCCCTCCCTTTTTCCTTTTCCACTTCTTTCAAACAGCCCCCGAGTCTTCTTCGATGGTTGGTGAAGATTGGTTTCTCCAGGACTGGTGCTTCTATATTCATCATGAACTTTATAAGCAAAACTATATTTAGACAAACAATCAGTCCAGACAGGATAATTGTTAAAAGAAAATCACTGAGTAAAAAAAATCAAAGAAAGTAGCCAAACCTTAACAAGAAAAAGAAATTCCTTCGTTGATTATATTTTCTGGATGTTTTGATCGCACTCACACATGGATATATATATATATATATGTATATATATATATATATATGTATGTATGTATGTATGAAGAGAGAGGGAGGAATGAAATTATACTACCATAAATTACTGTTTACATCAGCTTTCAAACCATCAATAAGTTTATATAGAATGTGATTTTTATTATTCCAACTACTGGGTATAACTATATATTGGCTTAATTATATCAATTTTTGTCAAAGTTGAATAATTATTAGAATATAGTCAAACAATTTTTGTTTTTATGTTTTAAAAGTATATATTACGTTTTGTTTGAAAGAGATATCAATAGAATATTAATTGTGGATTAATGTATAACATATTGTAGATATATTTATTTGATAAAACATTAATTCAATGATAAATTTTTGAGATAAAGTTATATTAGCTTTTATGGGAGTGCAGGAAGAAATGGCCCGTTTTTTAGCTCATCTCTTTCTATTTTTGATTTTCGGGCCTCACTTTAAGTCCAACATCTCTTTTACAAAAGTATATAAAATATGATCAACTGATAAAAATAATAAAATAAATTAAAGCATAGTATATTACTGGTAATTTAATAGAAACATTAAATTATTATATTATTCATAGGTATTTTCTATAGGAGGTCAGGGATTGTTGTATGTGGACAAAGGAAATACTCAAATTATATGCCCTTTTTATGAAATCTTGAAATGTGATTTTAATGTGAAGTTCTCTTTTAGAATACCTTTACTAAAATACATGTGTGTACCCTATCTAGTACAGTGGTACTCCTGCCTGATGTAATCTACAGAGCTTTAAAATTGAAGAATGTTTTAATCACTCCTTTGATTCCTGTATTACCTACACACTTGTTCCTTTAGTTTTTATACTTAAAATCATCTTTCTTTAGTTCATACATGTCATTTTTAATCCATTTTGGTGTAGTCTTTACTGTAGAAATTTAAATGATGTATAGGGACTAAAAGAGGAAAAATGGTATGTTCCTATACTAGATTAAAAAATGGTAGGGATTAAACTGATATTAGAGAATAAAAGATATGAAAAATGGTATGGTTAAGTACTAAAGTAGATAAACAATGTTTGTGTAGGGACTAAAAAGGGATGATTTTAAGTATAGTACCATGGTTATCAATATCACACAATTTGCCATATTATGAAACTAAGTATGATTTGATACAATTTAAGCAGTTGAGAATAGAAATTGGTGAATGAATGGTTTTGGTGATTGCTACGAATCAGGCTTAAATTTTGCATATATAGAGGCTGCAGTTGCATTCAACTAACCTAACTCTATTTCCTAACCTTAAATGACATTATGCTGTATGTTTTCACTCTAGTAACTTTTGTGTTGCAGTTGCAAGATGAAACATTTTTCAAATTTGGACCTTCAGCTTTAACTTTTAAGTTTGAGCCGATATTTAAGTATTTTCTGTTTAGTATCAACAGAAAACATTTACTTGATGATATATTTTTTTTTTTAATTACTGTTTAATATCTTTTGATCATAAATAAAAACTATTATAAAACAGTAAAATCTGTTTTAGTTTTGCAAATAATAATTTTGGTTGCAGAATTTTTATTATGTTTAATAGATAATAATTTTAACAAATACTATTTATTAGAAATTTTAATATCATTCTATTATAATAAATTTGACCAAAACTTATGTATCTCATGCTCCAAGAGTATTATTTAGTTTTTAATCATGAATATATTCTTTAATATGCCTTTGTTAGTTGCATATACTTTGTTTATTATTGATCATGATTCTTAAAATTCAATTCATGATCTTGGCGTGTTTTGTATACCATGTACAAGAGTGCTGAAAGAGGGGGTGCTTTTCTAAATACAGCAGTTTGTCAAACAAGTTTGCAACAAAATCTTAATTTTTGAACCATTCATTTTACTTTAATTTCTTGTATTCAGTTCATATCCAACAATATTCTTTAAGATTTTGTAAATTACAAAATATTCTATTTCACGCCGTCATTACCTTTTGGTTTTATTTATACTCAATACTATTTCATTGATTTGGAGTTGTTTACTACCACCTATATTAGGGCATCTGTGTCCTTAGATAGGACATACTGAAACTGTCATAAATTATGTTCTTATTTGTGAGCTTATGTGCAATGATCAAATAAGAACATAATCCAAGTAAGTACAAACCTTACCTTAGAGGCCTATTTTGTGAGGTTGTATTAGGTTTAAATTTAATTTTCTAAAATGGTATCAAATGTTATCCTAACTAGGGTTATTGGGTTTAATATCCCATTCTATTTCCATGCTTGATATGTCTGGTTCTTAGTGTGAGGAGATGCGTTGGAGTGCAAATTTCATCTTACCAGCTAATTTTGTGAGAGAGAGTTAAAACTTAGTCTACTTTTTGAAATTGCAAAACAATTCAGTTTCATTTGATTGTTTGTCCTCATGTCATTGAGTTCTTACCCATTTATTTTGGTAGGAAAGGATGGCATTTTGTTATAATCAACAGAAGTTTCAGCATGCCACTATTTATTGATTCTGTGCTTATTACATTTTGACACAGAATGCAATAGAATTTCCTGATCTCTTTTATTCACCTTGTTTCCACCCTCTGTTGTGAAGTCAAATGTACTATTTTTAACCTCGTCTCCTGTTGTGCTATTATGCTACTAAATGGTAAAAAAAGGAAATTGTATGCTATACTTTATCTCATATTAGCACATGTACTGACCAGTATTATTTTCTCCGCTATGCCTTTGGCCCAACCTTGTGGGAAGTTGTGTTTTGTGCCTGTGCTTCGACTTTTTCAAAATTTATATACCTAATTGTATCTCCCAACTTTGAGTTTTTATCAGTAAATAGAGAAAGTAAAATTAAATTTATTATTTATTGAAATTCTATTTTTTTTTCTAGCTGTATTTATACCAGTTTCTATTTGAATTGTTGATTATGTTACTATTCATGGGAAAGTCTGTTTACAGTTTAGATGTTTTCAATTATTTCAGAGAGGGGTTGATGTCCTATAAACAATTCATTCAGGAGCTTGAAGATGATGTACTGCCAGCTGAAGCTGAGCGTAGGTAAGTGTTGGAATATGATATCCTTTTCATTGCACATAAGCTCACAAAATAACTTATTGGATTCTTGTTGACTAATTATATACTTAATTTATTTTCCTAGGTATCAAGAATACAAATCAGAGTATATTTCTACTCAAAAAAGAGCTTATTTTAATGCTCATAAGGATGAGGAGTGGTATGGATTTTCTTGGTCCACTTCTAAGATTTTTATTTTGATTCCTGGGTTATCATCCTGCTTCAATTACGTGCAATCATCTGATCTTTCCTTTTTTTGATTCTTTTTTGTGTAGGTTAAAAGATAAATATCATCCAACAAATTTACTGACAGTAATTGAAAGGTGAGTTTTGCAGATATTCCTAATGCAAAACTGAGTGAAGCACCCTCTTTACGTTGATGGAACATATAACAGAATTTTGAGTTGGGTGGTTACTAGATAGGATGATGGTAAATTAATATTTTGAAATACTTTTTTACTAATCCTCTCTGCCACATCATCTTTTAGGAGGAACGAAAATGCTCGAAGACTTGCCAAAGATTTTTTGCTGGACTTGCAGAGTGGAACATTAGACCTGTATGTTCTTGCTCTTTCGCACGATCTGCTTTTGACTGCTCTTACTCATGTGATCAATATGTTTTCGTTTCATGATAATTTTCAATCAATGCAGAAATCCTGGTTTGAATTCCTCTTCGTCCAATAAGTCAGGGCATGTCAGTGAACCTAATTCAGAGGAAGAAACAGATGGTGGCATTAAGCGAAGAAGACATGGTAGGGGACCTAATAAAGACAATGATTTCTCAGCTGCACCAAAGGCTCACCCTATCAGTTCCGAACCTAGACGGATACAAGCAGATATTTTAAAAGCTCAGGCTGTTGTTCGTAAGCTTGACATGGAGAAGGGTATTGAAGATAACATCTTATGTACTAGTGACCACAACAGAAATGATGACAAGTCTCACAGTGGGTCTGTGGGCCCCATAATAATAATCCGAGGCTTAACATCTGTGAAGGGATTAGAGGGTGTTGAGCTTTTGGACACACTTATTACATATCTTTGGCGCATTCATGGTATTGATTATTATGGAATGGTTGAGATTAACGAGGCCAAGGGATTTAGACACGTGAGACCAGAAGGAACAGGGCATGAAGAAACAAGTAAATCAGGTTCCGAATGGGAGAACAAACTTGATTCATTTTGGCAGGACAGGTTGAATGGTCAGGATCCATTGGAGTTGATGACTGCCAAGGAGAAGATAGATGCTGCCGCAGCTGATGTGTTGGATCCATATGTTAGAAAAATTAGGGACGAGAAATATGGGTGGAAGTATGGTTGTGGAGCTAAGGGCTGCACAAAGCTTTTTCATGCGGCTGAATTTGTATACAAACATTTGAAACTAAAACATCCTGAGCTTGTAATGGAACTGACATCAAAATTACGTGAGGATCTTTATTTTCAAAATTACATGAAGTAAGTATTAATTAAGGCTTCTTTTATTTAGTGGTTAGCATTGCTGGTGTCGGCGGACACACTTACTGTGCTCTTTCTCCCATTGTAGTGATCCTGATGCTCCTGGTGGAACACCTGTCATGCAGCAACCTCAGGTAGTCTAGTTATTTTGTTTACCATGCACTTGTATACCTTGAAGAATAATATTACTCTATCTTTATTGTCCATTAAAGAATGTTATAGAAACGTTTTGAGGTCCCGGTTTTGGTGGTTGTTTTTCTGTATCGAAGCATTTTAGCATCATTACAGATGTGGTCTGTACTGTTTTCTGCATTTCTCTCTAAATATTTGCTGCTATGTGGGAAATTAGACTTATATATTTTTGTATTAGCAATGATTTTCAAATGCTGAGTCCCCTTTTGTTCTGCTTGTAGAAGGATAGGTCTATAAAGCGAAGATTAGGGGGTTTGGAGGGCCGATTAAAGGATGACCGTGGTAATCGGCGAGACCAGGACAGGAATGACAAAATGAATGGAGACAACAGTTCCCCATCAAATGAAAGGCAAATGGGCAACCATGATGAAGCAATGTATGAATACGGAGGGCCTGGTGTACCTCCATTTACCTCAGATATGCCCCCTCCTCCACCAGTTTTGATGCCTGTACCTGGTGCTGGGTTGGTTTCCCTTCCCAATTTTGTGATTCCAATCCACTCTATTTTTTTTTAATTGAGGATTTGTTGGTGCTTAAATAATTTTTCAATTCTACAGGCCTTTGGGACCCTTTGTTCCTGCTCCACCAGAAGTTGCAATGCAGATGTTAAGGGAGCAAGGAGGACCGTCGTACGATGGCTCAGGAAGGAAGATGCGATCTGGTCCTCATATGGGTGGACCAGCAGGGCCTATAATTGCTGTCCCTCCATCCTTTAGACCAGATCCTCGACGGATGCGAAGGTAATTATTATGCTGTCTTTTTACTCAGATATTCCCTTGCAGGTCTTAGAAATGGTTCACTATCTTAGAATGGTTACATATTTATTTTATTTATTTATCCCATTGTAAGAAAAGCTCATTACTCAAGATATTTCTTTATTAGCTACTATGTTCTGGGAAAAATTGATGGGAGTTCAAGCAAGGATTTCCATGTCACAATATAATATAACTCTGTGCACTTGACAGATATGGGCATTTACTTGTTTGTTGTTCTGGAAAAACATTTACTGATTCTCTATAAATGGTGGTGCAGCTATCAAGATCTGGATGCCCCTGAGGACGAAGTAACTGTGATAGACTATCGGAGCTTGTAGGAGTTGGTGGGATTCATCTAATTTAAGGGATCTTACACTTTCTTGATGAAAACTGCATTAGGGTTCATTTATTTCGTGCATTTGTCTGAGAATCTTATTTTCTGATGTGAAGAGCCGACGGATGTGACTTTGATGATGTTGTACTAGAGATAAGATATTTGTAGAATTCATTCACAAAATGTCATATCATGTGAAAGGATAATTTATAAATAATATTAGCTGATTTGTTATTTACTGGATAATGGTATGCTTAGCATCATGTGAGGGAAAAGTTACTTGGTAAATGAGAAGTTTCACTCTAATTTATTTCCAAGTATATTCTGAATTCTTTTGAGGGATTAACACTAAAGTTTACATCTTTTAAGAGAGATTGATTATTTATTTCGTTGGGTTGAGTTAAAGGGTAATCTGATGGATGGGTGTGGTTAACTGATGTTTAGGAATGGGGTTTTTCTTCTGTGGGTTGCGTATTTTAGAACAATTTTTTTCTTTTTGTCTTGTCCATTTGTTTTATGAACTGTCTCATCCAAAATATAAAATTTGAAAATGTATACCTCATACATTGACAGCGTGCCACTTCATATCTCATCACCAGGGGATGCTTCAGATCGCCTTTCCTCTGCATGAAGTGAAAATGGTGCTTAAGTGATCTGCATTGGGTATACAAAACTAGCAGATGATTTTTATAGACCATTTCATGTAATACTATTTTATCATTTTTCAAGTGGAAAAGAAACTAAACATTCATTTCAATCAAAAAAAGGTTTATTTTCAAATAAGTGGAAAGAAAGAAATTTCAAAGATGACTAAATGTTTGTAATCCCATAGAAAGCTTCAACACTAAAATCTATGCCATTTTTGCACAATCGTTGTAAAGTTGGTAATAGGAATTATTTTGGAGAACAAACTTTCCCCATAGTTTCAGTGCCTTAGTTTGTTTATAGAGCTATCTGCTAGTATTTATTCTTCGTTCAAAACACCAAAAGGATGGAAAATACAAAACAGAAATATAAAGTGAAAGGACTTTTCAGTCACAGCTCACGATAAGCCTCTGAAGCTGTTCTTTGTGCTTCATGAAATTGAGGCAAAACTCACAAAAGAACAGCTTCAAACAGTCATTGTATTCTGGAGAGAAGGGGGAGAGGTACCATGTCTCAATCTCATATCTTCCAAGCTCAATAGTAGCTATATTTTTCACTTTTGTAAATTCCACATGTCCCCATAATTTAATATATATACAAATTTGAAATACAATCACGACTATGACATAAGAAAGCAATGATCACTACTATGACATGATAGCTTCTTCCTAAACTTTCCTTTGGCAAAAGGTATCTTTGCATTTGAATGCCATTTCGGTCACAAATATTTTAATGCAGTACTTCAGTCTTTGCAGAGTGCATTTGAATCGGTATTTCAGATGCCTATTTAAGCATAAAGGAGAACTGAGGTGCAGAATATACACGTCCTTGTAACACACCTCAAATTCCTCTAATAATCACATCTCCCAAATGGCTCAACAAATAGTAGCAGAGAACTGGTGGTGTCAATGCAGGGTGTAAAGTAAACATTTCATCTCAGATGATATGAAAAACTCTCAATAACCTATAAAGCTTACGCTCCAATCCTGCAATGTTTTAAAGAGTATATTGGCTCCTTCACCATATTTCCTTTCTCAACTACCATCATGTTGATAGAATTTCTAGCAGATGTAGCACAAGGAATAGATGAAACAAGGCAGATACATTTATTCGTGCATTGTTTAAATTAAAGAAGAAAAAAAAGAAAAAACTGACCTTTGTGCACCTCCATTTGACAAATCTGCATAACCACAGTTAATATCCACATCTGCAAAATGAATACACAATATAGGAACATACTGACAGTAAACTGACTTCATCTGGGGAAAAGATTACCCTTTAAGCTAACAAAATAACAAGAAAAACTTCTTAAAAAATCTAAGTTTCTTTGCTTGACTTCTGAACCGTCATTTCGAAGTCATTGAATAACACAATCACAAGCTGAAGGAAACTGGTTAATAAGAAAGAAAAAATTGAAAATAATTTGAATGGCATGAGGGGGAAAATATACAAACAAGATAATCCCAATTAATAACTTTTTAACATAAGAAATTAACAGAAACAATAGCCTTCCACTGAGGCGAACAAGGAATTCTAAGTACAATTTTTTAAATATGATGGATGAACAAAATTTCAAAGGACGTTGTAATTGTGAAAGATACTGATTACTTATATTAACTCATACCCATGAATAAAACTGAAATGTCTGATTTTATATTTCCTCAAATATTGAGGTCAATAGGAGTGCTGTCATAAATTCTCACCAAGAACAAAGCATAATTAAACTTATGCAGGTAAAAACATTATTAATTTATTAATCCTTGGAATAAGTTTTGAAAATACCACCAATAATTTGTCAAATTGTAACGAAAGGACTGTAAATGTTACAACTTTACCACACACCAAAATAAAAAAATCTAGTTAGTTGACAAACAGTAAATTTACTAATGAAACCGGTTCATCAAAATAACCCATTCATACTAGTGACAGTATATTATCCAGACAATGATTAATGAATATGAAATAATCAAATCACAAACACATCTAATGGACCTTTTCAGTTGAATGAATTTTACGGACAAAACATTTTTACCTTTTAAAAAGGTTTACAAAATTTAGTTTCCTGGAGAAAAGTAAGAACTGCACAAAAAGGCGTTCTGATGCCTTTTTTAGAAGCCAAATGAGTTGCTTCTAAAAAAGTATTTTAAAAAAGGTTATATCAGAGAAGTTTTTTTCCTCAAAATTCATTGAATTCAAACACATCCTAAGTATTAAATATTCAACACTAGAAGTTGAAACTGATGGAAGAACTAAAATCAGAATAAAGGTTACTCATATATCCTACCTGGGATTGAACAACAAAAGTTGGTACTGAGATCATATTAGAGATATTGATGTAAAAGCATTCAGTTATTCAACTGGATGTTAGTTTTCTATTTCTGTTGCTTGAACAGAAGTCTTGAAAGCCTATATGTACTACCAACAAAGTAGAATGTGTTCTATTTGTCCTTAACTTTTCTTCATATGCAACAATATTCAATTGATACAAGAAAAGGTCTAGAGAACACTAATTTATTTGTAAGATGTTAATGAGTATCGTAAGTAGGAACACAATTATTCCATTAAGAGGGAACAGAAGAATAATGTTGCAAAGCTGCATAAAATTAAATTCCTGTTCATGCTAAAAAATTAGCACAGCACCAGCAAAATTTAGCTGGTGTCCTCGGTCCATTATGAAATTTTCTAAATTTCAGACAAGTAAAATGAAACAACATACATCATTCCATAACAACTTTTGCACCAAGAGCTTTGAGTTTCTCCATTATCTTCTCCCCTTCTTCTTTTGAAACACCTTTCTTTATAACAGAAGGTGTTTTCTCCACCAAATCCTTCGCCTCCTTCAAACCTAAATCGGTAAAGCCCCGGACCTCCTTGATGATTTTAATTTTGGAAGCCGCTTCGTAGGACTCCAGTTTCAATTCAAACACAGTTTTTTCCGGCTTTTGCTCCTCCTTGACCGCAGCTGGTGCTTTTGCTGCCATTCCAGCCAAATTTCCCGCTCCTGCTTTCATAAATCCCACATTAGGCATCTCCTTCACTCCCATTTTCTTCATCAGAACAAGACCCAATTCTGTGGCTTCAGCTACTGTAAGAGATGCTATTTCATCAACAAGCCTGAAAATCCTTTCTGATGGAGGAGCTGGATGATCATTGGGATCAAATGTAGCAGGATCAAAATCAGCAGGAAGAGTTCTTTGGTCAATTTCCACTTCCTCTACATCCTCCTCCTCTTTCCTTGCAGGCTGACCAAAATTTCTTGAAAACGCATTTATGTTACTATAGTTAAACCGCACTACTGTTGGCTGAAAAGTTTGTCTATACAAACCATGGGGTAAATAATGCCTTACTCTTGAAAGCAAGCTCATTCTCAAATGATTGTGATACAGTCTCTCAGAATGCAAAATCAATCTAGTCTAAACACCCATCGTGTTCGCCTAATCCCATACATAAATTGACCCTGAAAGCGGAGAAAAGATAGCTGAAACTTAAAGTTTGTAGAGATTTTTGAAACATTGTTCGACTCATTGGTCCTGTAACGTTACCACATCTTCAACCCTAGTTCACTCGCATTGTTGGACGATAGAAAAAAAAAAGCAACAAAAAAAACGACACTGGAATTGTTTGTGTCTAGATCAAGATGGAAGTAGAACGTACCTGGGAAACAATTCCGTGGGTTGTTGAGCGTTTCGAAGTTCTGCTTTTGATCAATCTCACTGCTCTCCCTTTTCCTTTCGCTGTTCTGTCTGTTTCATACAGAACTACAAATTAGTGGGTTTTGAGGGATTGGTTTGAAGAGAGAATTTGAAGGTCACTCTGGCGGTAAAGAATGGTGAAGAATCATTTAGGGGTAAATCATGTTTAGGAATAGGCTTTTTCTTATGTGACGTTCTAAGTTTAAAAAATTAGAATTAAATATGTTTTTTTTCTTAATTTATGGTTAATTTTAGAATTAGTCTGATGCAAAATTTTGGATTAATTTAGTTTTTTAATTTTGAGAATACGTGAATCTAGTCTTTTTAATCAAATTTTGTTAGATTGATTTGATGTTTTAAACGCATTTCAGAATTGAGGATTGTATTTGAGTTGTTTATACTTTTTGATACATTCTTGTTTTACTGTTGAATCAAATACTATTATGAAATGGACTTCAAATATCAAATAAATTTAACAAAATTTGATTAAAATGATCAAATCCATGTCTTTAAAAAAATGAATGACTAAATTGATTCAAAATTAAAAAAAAAAATTAATTTTAAACTTCTCTAAAAGTAAAGGGAACAAAAACTTAACCCTAAAAATTATAATTCTCCTTTGTTTTCCAAAGTTTCATTCTGGTTGCGTATTTTAGAACAATTTTTTTCTTTTGTCTTGTGTGGACATTTCAAAATGTATAATCTGAATAATAAGGCTTTTACTAAAATATAATGTGAAGAATCAAGATGAAAATTTAATCGAAAAAAAAAGGTTGTAGCTGAAATTTCATCTTATACGGTTGAACTCTTAGTTTTGGGCTTTTAAATACAATTTTGAAAATGTATCTGGCCAAAATGGAATTTAAGTGGATTTTTACTCAATTCTAACATTTTATTTTTATTTTCATTCAAGAATTTAAATGACTTTAGGTATTGAAAATAGTACTCATTATTTTTGGGATACATAATCAGTTGAATATAAAAAGTATTGACATAATTAAACTGATGTTTAGTATATCATGTATATTTTTTGAAGAGAAAATTAACATACAATCTTGAAAGAAACTTTTTATCTTCTTTTGTTTACACACTAGGTTTGATTGTTTAAATAATTGTTTTCTTTGTTTACACACTAGTTTTGATCATGGTTTAACAATCACAAATATTACTACAACACAAGACAACTAGTTTTCCTTTTCTGATGAAACTATTCACTGCTTGAAGTATCCAAATGCACCACAGGTGT
>Ga0214542_1003091_pt1 | contig 34272 bp, 15 predicted proteins | sample CNSS1metaG_FD_160096 | JGI IMG/M metagenome (GOLD analysis project Ga0214542, IMG submission 160096) | Root nodule microbial communities from cowpea collected in UCLA plant growth center, Los Angeles, California, USA - CNSS1 | ecosystem: Host-associated > Plants > Roots > Nodule | place: USA...
ATATATGAATAGATTCCCAAAAGAATTTTAATATTCCGATGAAGGTTCTTGATTTTTATTTAAGTTCCCATCTTTATAGTAAAATTGTTGGAGTAATTGAGGTAGCAGAACGACGTCTCAAACATTGGAAAATCGAAAGGTACACGTGGCATCATTGTAGTGAAGTGAATGGATGTGCCTTCATAACCACTTCAGCAATCTTCATTCACAACCTCTCATCTCTGTGTTTGTGGCCCCAACAACGCAACCTCCATTTGTTAACTATGCACAAGCACAGCTTCAGGCACCAAAGGATGTTCCACTCATAGAAGAAACACAACATAGAAATTAGCAATTGCACTTTCAAAGTTTTGTGCAATACCATAAACCATGTCATTACCAACCACCACTAGTGGTCACTCATCTCTTTACTCTGCACTAACTTTGCCAAGAACCACCCAAATTCACCCAACCCTGTTTTCTTCCTCCGCCAAGTTCTTTTCTTGCAGAAGCCCCTCGTATTTGGGTGTTTCCTTTTGTTTCTCGAACACCCTTTTGTCAAGACCGTTGCTTTTTGCTGTCAAGGCTTCATCCGGGGTTGGGTCAGAAGCATCCAAACAGGAGAGTGACAAGAGTGAAGAACAAGAGGAGGAACAGTACGAAGAGTACGAGGTTGAAATTGAACAACCTTTTGGACTCAAATTTGCAAAGGGTAGAGATGGGGGAACTTACATTGATGCTATTGCACCAGGAGGATCAGCGGATAAAGCTGGAGTCTTCACTGTTGGGGATAAAGTACTTGCCACCAGGTGTGCTCTTCGTGTTTTTGTTTTTTCCTCTTTCTGTAAGTTTCTTTATTTGGAGAACTGTGGACAAAGTTTAGGGGTTGGTTTTCATATCATGCTTAAGAGACTTTATTGGAGGTCTTATTTATTCTTGGTTGGTTTATGGATGTGGAATTGATGAATTTAATTTATAGGCACTGTTAATGTAAAGTTTTTATGTATATTATGTGATTCGAAGTTCTGTTGTTGAGAAGTAAAAGACTTGTGCTCTTTGTTTTTGTCTCATGATATTTGAGTCTGATATGACCAACATGTTCTATATCTGCAGTGCAGTTTTTGGGACTGAGATTTGGCCAGCTGCGGAATATGGAAGGACAATGTACACAATTCGCCAAAGAATTGGGCCATTGCTCATGAAAATGCAGAAGAGATATGGTTAGTTCAATGTGTTCATTCATTTTGCTCTATAGTCACTTGTGAATTTTTCTTGTGATCTCAGCCATGGGTTTATCGCTTTGACAGGAAAGAGTATTGATAGTGGTGGTGCGTTAACTGAAAAGGAGATTATCAGGGCTGAGAGAAACTCTGGGGTAATCAGCAACAGAGTGAGAGAGATTCAAGTAAGTTTCATGGTTGTGATGAAAGTGTAAAATTGTAGTCCTTACATTCACAAACCATTTTGTATGAGATGTTTTGACTTCTACATAGACATTCATTGCCAATTCTCAAACTTGCAAAATTTTAGATGCTAAATGCTTTGAGGAAAAAGGAACAGAAAGAACGCAGAGAAAGGGATTTGAGAGAAGGATTGCAACTATATAAGTAAGAATTAGCAATTCAAAATCATTCTTTTTTTACATTTATGGTGTATCCAGGATTCCTTTCTATCCTTTATTTGTCTAGCCCTTAAACAACTGGTTAAAGAAAAGACTTTCTTCTCTTCCCAAAAATCTCAATTTTGCATCATATCTTGTTTAAAAGTCTGAAAAATGATGCGATCTCACTGATAATGTTATTGTGCACTCTGTTCCTGGATTAAATGCTGAAGGAATGGAAGCTATAATGAAGCACTAGAGAAATTTGAGTCTATTTTGGGATCAAAGCCAGAACCTGAGGAAGCAGCAGTTGCAAGTTACAACGTTGCTTGTTGTTACTCTAAGCTAAACCAGGTATATGTTTTCTACCATTTGCTACTTAGAACATGCAACTTGACCTGATCTTGGATTAGTTCCTTAATATCCTTGCTGAATAGACACCAACAAGGACAACATACTTTGTAGTTAAGTGAATTCATTAGCCTTGCCAACAAAAAAATCTATGATTTATCTATTTCTCTCTTCATACTTGTATACTAATGGAGAGTAATAAATTTCTAACAGATTCAAGCTGCACTTTCTTCACTGGAAGAAGCCCTGAATTCTGGTTTTGAAGACTTCAAGGTGATCAACCTACTTGAAGTTATTCCATTATGGGGATGGATTCAGTGACTTTTTTTCCGGGAGAAGTCACATAACTTTGCTTAATTTTCATGTGTTGAATGACCAACTTCAATTTTCCAAAAACAAAAATATAAAACAAAACCAGTTAAAAATTGAGCAAAGTTACATGATTTTTCCAAGAAAAAGTCACTGAATCCATTCCCATTCCATTATCATATCGGCTAAGCCATCTAACATTGTTGTTATTTTAACAGAGACTGAGAACTGATCCTGACCTGGCTAATGTCAGGGCATCAGAGGAATTTGATCCTTTATTGAAAAGATTTGATGAATCTTTTATCAATGAGAATGCCATCAATGCCATTAAATCTCTTTTTGGATTTGGTAAGAAATAACGTGTTGTGTGAACACAGGCACAGAGTTTGGCTGACTAAGGGGTTGGTTGAGCAATATGGTAATTATTTTCCATGTGTGTATAACTTTATAGTTTAACTACACAGGTCCCTCATTTTTTGTCCCTGCACTGGGATCTTGCTTTATGTACTACTAGTATAATAATCAAGCAAAATTATAAGAAGCTTATTTATGATCAATAAAATTGTGCATTTCTATTACCTTCTACTTTGTTGCCTGTTTCCTTCATATGGCTCCAAAAAAGAATGTGTAAGTAATCGTAAGGATTTGAATCTGATGAGTCATGAGTTAACTCAATTAAGAGATCTAATGTCCATTCTAGGTCAAAACCATGAGAAAATGAGTTTTGTTGGGAATAATTTAGATGCGAGTCTATGTCTTACATCGATAGAGATGATAAAATTATACACCATATAAGATGAAAGATCTTTAAATTCATTGTCTTAAGATTTTTGGTTAAAAGTGATGTCAAATGTCTTATGTGGAGCAAGACTCATGTCACACGTTTGAGTTTCCATAAATCATTAACATAAATCATTTACTGCTGATTGCTAATTTGATGAAGTTGCTATTTTTTATGATGTTTCACATATCTGTTTTTCAACCATCAGCAGTTACCTTTCTATAAGATTGTCATTTTTTTTTACTGATTTCAACTTTCAATTCATTATACAAATGCTCATCTTCTAAAACTTTACATATTTTATAAATGGATTGAAATTTCTGGTCTATTTGAGAAAAAAAATTATTAAATATTTAGATTATAAATGTTTTGGAAATAATCAGAGCAATACCAAAGGAAAAACTAGCAAAGAGAAGTTATAGGTTTTATTGGTGCAACTTGTTTGCAGAGGAAAGTCTTGTCTCATATTAAGACTATCTAATTTTCTTATACTGTTTTGGACATGAACTTCGATGTGTCATCTCTTCATTTTCTCGTACACAGAAACAACTTCAAAACGATAGTATCACAAAGGTTAGACATGAACTTATATGTACTGAATAATAACAGAATAATCAAAGTAGCAAAAAAACTTCATAGAAATCATGGAAGCAGATACAAAAAACTTCTAATCAAAGTAGAAAAAAAGTTTTATTCAAATATAGCACAATAAGTGACTACTTAGAAAGCTTCTAAACCTTGCATTATGTTATAGCTAAGTTATTTGACTAGAAACTAGAAGGATGAAGTCGAATTTCAAGTCCTTTTACTGGTTCTAGCATGGGATCATACTTCAACTTTTCATCAGGAATCACCAATTTCCACTTGAACCGTTTCACGATATTATGCATGAACACAAGTATCTCTAGTCTAGCAAATTCTTGGCCCAAACACATTCTGGGGCCACCTCCAAACGGAACATGTGCAAAGGGTGTAGGTCCTGCTCCTTCAAACCTTGAAGCATCAAAAGTTTCTGGATTCGAGAAGATTGTTGGATCCTTGTGTGATGAACCAGTGTTCCAATGCAACTGTCATAAAACATCATAGATAACGTGATCAACATGAGACAAGGTTCTCTCCTTCAGCATACAATAACTTCTTTTAATGGTCTTCAAAAGGTAACACTTAGTATTGTTGAGTCTCAGAAAGGAAGCTTTTGGTCTAATTTAACATCAGACAGCTCAAGTAGTTCATGGAAACAAATAGAAAAAAAATAAGGACTGAAACAAGGTTGTTGTGGAATGGACTTGTCTAACTCAACCTTACAAAACAAGTTTGTAAAGTGATATTTGTATCTATTTATATACTGTAAACTGATCTTATTACTAATCAAAATGATATCTCCAAAACAGACATTAATGGATGATCTGACGGTGGTTTGATAGACAGAACAAACAACAATATCGGCTTGTAAGGTGAGGTTTACACCCACTTATATATTGTAAACTGACTTTATCACTAGTCAATGTAGAATCTCTAACACAAATATTAATGGGTGATCTGATAGCGGGTGGCAAGATAGACCAAACAAACAACAAATCTCATTAGGATAGACTCTAAACCATGATTTTGATATTATGTTAAAAAGTGAACTTTAAACCTAACTCAATCTTACAAAACCGACTTAAGGTGAGCTTTGTACCCACTTATATTATATATTGTAAACTGACCTTATCAATAGTCAACCTGGGATCTCTAACGAAGGTTAAATTGAACATGTCTCAAGAAAGCATGGTAATAGAAAAGAAAGTTCTGCCAAAGAAAGGAAAAATACCTTCCAGCCTTTAGGGATGTTATAATCAGCATAGGTGAAATCCTTTATAGCTTCTCTATAAGCACCACTGACTGGTGGAGACAGCCTCATAACTTCACACACAACATTCCAAGAGTATTTCATTTTCTGAACATCTTCCCACTGCAACAATTCCCCCACCTCTTTCCCTTGAATAATTTCAAGTTGTTCTGTCATAAAAATAACTTCAACATTTATCCTGATCATGTTATGACTGAAAAATAGCTGTCAGCAATAGTTTGCTATAACAATCTTCTTTGGGTGTGTTTGAACAAGAAAATTAAGAAGAAAAAAAAAAGATGAAGTTCTCCATGATCCATGAGTATCCAAATGAAATCTTCATAGGAAACAAACATGGTTAAGGATTTTATTACTAACCTTTCAAGACATGCTCATAAACTTGAGGTAACTGTCCAAGATATTTCATGACCAATGATAAAACTGATCTAGTAGTATCATGGCCTGCAAAAAGTAGAAGAAGTATGTTATCAAGAATCTCCATTTCTGTCATAAACCTTCCACTTGGGTCAGATGTAAGAAGCATGTGTGATAGAAGGTCTTGAGTAGGTGATGCTCTCTTCTCCTCCAAATCCACTTTCCTTTTCTCCAGAATCAGTTTAATTTCTTTCCTAATTTCATCTGCAGCTTTCATTGCACGATGAAACCTTGTTCCAGGAATGTTGAGGGAGAAGCCAACGATCCCTTTCAGAAATGCATCAAATTTTAACGAAAGCTTTGATATTTGTGCAGAGTCTTCAATGCTTAAAAATAAGCAACAAGCCAATTCAAACGTGTATAGCTTTACAATTGGATGGACAAAAACCTTCTCCTTTCCTACAAAATTGCAGAGTAACAAAAGTATCAAAAACAATTTATCACAGTATAAATTTTCTCTTTCGTTTCTAATGCATAACCAGTTTTTATTGATGAAACAAAATAATATAGTCGATCAACACCATTTAATCATTAGAAAAGCTTTAGAACACAGTGTCCTTCGTCGAGAGAATAATTCAAGTGTGAGTTAAAGTCACACGTTGGATAGAAAATACAAAATAAAACATTGTATAAGATAAAAGACTCATGAACTCATTATTTTAAAGTTTTTGGTTAAAAGTGGTGTCAAATATTTTATAGTTGTGTAAGACTAATGTCAAATGTAGTCATTGAAAAGTTATATATATATATATATATATATATATATATATATATACACACAATTTCTCGATGACTACCCCTATGAAAAATATGAATCCATCGATGATATCAGAGAGATGGTTGGGGTGACTGACTTACATCGCTATAACAACAAAACCATAACCACAAGGGTATAAGTAGGTCACCAACATACACATAGAGACTCACTTTTGAAGGGAGATTGTTGGAAATAATTTAAATGTGAGTCAAAGTCGCACATCGAATAAAAAAGACAAAATTAAACACTATATAAGATAAAAGACTCGTAAAAATAAAAGTTTGATGGAGAGAAGCCCTGCTTGATAGATTTGTTTTGATCATAAATTTGACACTTCTCATCTATCAGTTGACAAGTTGAGCTGTACCACTACAAAATGTTTAGGATTTGTTTGTGATACTTGTACACACTATAATAACTGTATAAGCATGGTAAGAGAGGATATGATAGTTTCCAATAAGGTTCAAGAACGTGGTATTCCCCACCAAAACTGAAAAAGGATCACACCAGCACCAAGATTTTTTGCTTGATCATCGATACAAAAATTTAATCACCAAAGCATTATTTAACTATCTGATGGGTAAATCTTTGGCAGCACAATTCTGATATGTATATGACCAAGCAAACAAATAATTGAGGTATTATGTTACCTTTCCAATAAGTGTCTATATGGTGCTGAGCAATTCTATCCATTTTTGGCAAGTAATTTCTGAGTGTTTCTGCGTTAAGAAAGTTCATGAGCAACTTTCTCACCATCTTTGCCTCATCACCAACCTTGGTAACAAGGGACAACCTTAACAGCTTCCTCACCGAACTAGGCCACCACACTTGAACATTCTTGTTCTCATTGCTAAACAGAAACTTGTTCCCAGCTGGTCCGCAAAACACAACAACAGGGTTTCCAAACATCGATGTCTTGAACACCCTTGAGTCATATTTCTCCACTCTCTCTTGTAGGAACCTCAACACGTTGCCCTCAACCATTGCATGCATGAACTCAAAGGTTTCTCCAACTACAGGCCACCCTAATCTCCCAGGAGGAAGATTCAGGTTTCTGAGTCTCACCATTCTTCTCATGAAATGCAGACATAGGACAGAGAATGCCAAAACTGCTGGCAAGACTACAAGATTTGAAACCTCCATAAGGGTTAATGTCCTTAAACTGAAGGGCACAAGAGAGTATCAAAGAAGAACCTGAAAAAGTTTTGTAATAGGACTGAACCAGAGAAGCCATATATATATAAAAGAAAAAGTTTCAAAACTTACCTTAACATCAAATTTTTACACTTTCAAGCTTTGTAATTATTTCAAGACTTAAGGTTGTGAAATGTGATTTCAGTTAATGTTCATCCTGAATTTTCTTGAAAGAAAAAGTTGGTCCTCCAATTACAGAACACGAAAGTGACATTTCCGTATTATATCATAAAATTAGTCCTTCGTGCCCATAACTATGCCATAACTGTAACGACCATTAAGGTTCATAAATAAATACAAAATTAAAAAAAATGCTTTTTATATAATAATTTATGCTAACAGTTTTCTTTTCTTTTGAATGGTCAACTACCACATATTTAGAATTCTTTTACATAAGATTTTAATTTATTCTTTTTCAAAAATAAAAATCAATATATAGCTTTAGTATTTTTTTTTATTATAATAACTTTTTCAAAGATTCTCCATTTGGTTTCACTTTTTAAAAAATAAGACAATATAATTTTTTCTGTAAAATTGATAACAATAACTTTACGACAATGACATATAATATAAACAATGATCATAATTTTTTCGGAAGTTTATCAGAGAAATCAGAAATTAATACAACTCTCGACTTAAAATATTAAATCAATAATTTTATGGATTATCTATCTTAAATGTGGTGTTCACTTTTTATTTTTAAGTAAATCATATGAAAACCTTTAAAATAATAAAGCGTAATTATAAAATTAAAATAATAATAATAGAATAAAAAGTACAAAGTAAAATGGATAACTTAATTCTAAAATATTATAAATTAATTATAACTAATTTACTATTTAAATGTTATTTCATCCATAAGTAAGATTTCACATGTGTTAACGAATTTAATGAGTCGTTTACTTTTTCTAATATGGTATCTAGACATTATGACACATGTCATCATGACAAGGAGAAAAAGATGTTATATAAATCTTTATTACTATGACTGGTAATTTAGTATGTGTTGTATACATTAATGTTAAACATACGTGTAAAGGAACAAATCTAATATTTAGTTAATAAATGTCGTTGATCTGGAAATGAATGATGAAGAATAAAACATAAGTAAACGTTGTATTACAGAAACTGTAACCGACAAATGAAAGCACTGAGGAAAATGCGGGTTAAGGATAGAACAGTGCAAAGGCTTAGTGGGATTCAAAGACCATTTTTTTTTATTAAATAATAAATATTAGTTGATAATATTTAAGTAAATTAATTAATTTCATTTGTTTGTTTAAAATAATTAATATTTATGATTTGCTTGATGATATGAAAGCTATGTGATTGTTTCTTTATTTGTGGTTTCGCGAAGACACATGATGATGGAGTTTTGCTCTCTACCATTGATCATAAAGTTATGTCATGTACAATGGTTAACAACTTCTATCTTCAAAGGTGGTGTTAATTATTATATCGAGACTAATGGATAAGAAATTAAGAACATAGTATATATTATTTAAGTTATTAATATTTTTGTCTGTGATATTATTCACTGGGTATTTTTTAGAATAATGTTTGTAAAACAGAATTATATATCTACTTTTTTTATAGATTAAAAAATATAAATAAATAAGGTGATATTTTTCGTCATGAGGAGGGAAAATAAAATATAAAATCAGATAATGTTTTCAAAAGTGGTAATACGTGGTATCCAAAGGCTTAGCAACACGATAATATTTGTATGGTTCTAATTTTTCCCAATTTACTGTAAGCAATAAGTTATAATATCTGGTTATTGTTCAGAAGAGATTTTTAAAAATAAAATTTTAAATATGAACAAAATTAACTTTTTTTTAAATTAAAAATAAAAATTTCAAAAATTGTGTATTTTTTTACAAATTAATTTATGAATAAACAAGTTTTAATTTAAGAAGAAAAAAAATATATTTTCCTATCATATAATATTTGAGGAAAAACCGTACTCAAAACTTTTGATTTTAGTAAACATAATTTAGAGAATATTTAGTTAAACATACCATTTAATTTGACGAAAATTGGTTATTAGTAAAATGATAAATCTCTCACATCGAAAATTTTAACACAGCTTGATTTTTAAACTATAAAAAAAATTAAATAACTTTTCTTGTTTAACATATTAAAGAACATTTTAAGTTAATAGTTATTTATATTGATTCATACATTTCAGTTTTAATATCAATCTAAACGAAATTTATATTTAGATGGGTTAAATGAATTATATTTCTTATTATTTATAATTTACTTATTATTTACAATTTACAATCTCTTTTTCCACAATTGAGTCATAAAAATTGAAGTCGTAATTTTAACTCTTATATCAATTATTAGGATTGAGTATTTATCATTAGATCAAAACTATGCTTACGTAGAAAAGTGTGAAAGAAAAAACTTAAAGAAAAACAACATTGGCTCATGTTGATGTGTTTGAAGATTGGAAAGAGGAAATTGTAAAAGAAGAAAGAAGAAAAAGAAAAAGAAAAGATGAGAAATGAAATGATGGTATCAAGTCTTCTTGGGTCTGTAGAAAATGGAACCTTTGCCTTGCAATTGTTGGCATCCCAATCGACAACCTTTGTCGCATTGTGCAATTTTTGCAGCTGCAATCTTCATGCATATGGGCATGCATTTTTCCAAACATGCAGAGAAGGGTACCCTTTCCGAATCAACATTTTTTCCGCCACCCTGAGAACATGTTGCTGCTGCATCTATCATCTCCAATCTCATCAACAAAGCCAACATCACCATACCCAACCATTTGTAAACCATTCTCTTCCTTCTTCGCTGCCACACCAATTATTCTCCCAAAATCTCCGTCAAATTCAAACCCTCTGGTCGCAATCCATTCTTTGACCCTTTTTTCCACAAAAACTAACGTTCAAAAATCATTAACTCTCTCTCTCTGTCTCCACTTTCTAATAATATCAAATCAAAAAAAAATTAAAAATTAAAAAATCAAAATGCGGTGAACGTGGATCGAACACGTGACCTTCAGATCTTCAGTCTGACGCTCTCCCAACTGAGCTATCCCCGCAAGTTGAAAACTACACGCAAGGCGACATTATTGACTTTTAGTTAATTAGGTGACATGCTGTCACTTTTTTTTTTAACTGACTAAAATATTAATAAATGTTATGTTATGTTTTATAATTAATGTAAAAATTATATTTAGATTAAACAAATAACTTTTATTGTTATTATGTATTGGATACAAGTCATGTTGTATGATTTACACCTTATCATCTATAGCAACTGATGAATGATCATAGCCACCATTATTTTTATCCAACACTTTTAAACTACAAATACTATAAATTATAAGATTTGTAAGTATTTAATATACTAAAATGATTAGCAGAATCTTACTTCAAAATATCTGAATTTCTGAGAAAATTTAAACTTGAATAAGTAATTATCGTATAATGTTGTCTTCAAATTAAGTTCGTTTAATAGTAAAAAAATTAGAATCCATTTACAATAAAATAAACAACAACAAATACTGCTTAATATCATTGAACCAAACAATTTATTAACATATCTTATCTTATCTTATCTTATCATATTTCTAAAAGAAAACTATTAATATTAAATAACATTAATAAGTAATTGTTTCAAGTAATATAAGATTTTATTTTCTTAAATAAGTTATGGAACTCTCCTACATATTATAATTATAAAAATGTATTAGTTTCAAATATTAAAATAATCGGTCATACAAAAACTAAACTGGTTAAAAATATTTGAGAATACAAATTAAATTATAGTAAACACAAAGTTAAATTTTAATTTTTCTTAAATATTATATTAATATAAGATAAAATAAGTTTAGTTGTACTTATAATAATTAATAATTAAAAAAATGAGAAGCTGAGAGCTAAATTATTGTCATGTATTTTCTTAATTTTAATTAGTAAAATTGGTAACTTTGGTTTTAGTAGGAGAGACGACAAAGGCTTACTTCAGCTATGTTTAGAAAGTCATTGAAGTCTCCTTCAACAAGTTTTTTATACCTTCCAACATTGAAACGTGTACATTCACACATTGTATCTCGGATCAATTACGATGAAAATATACTTTAGAAAAAAAATATATAAATATAATATATATATATATATATATATATATATATATATATATATATATATATATATATATCATAAAATAAAATAAAGTGATAGATTTCTCATGATAGACTTAAACGTAAAATTTCATAGAATTATTTGTACTCTAAAATATAAATATTTATATAACTTTTTTCATGTAATAGCTCTACTTTATGTTTTGGTAATTATTTTATTTTATTAGCCCGAACAAATGTTCTATGATTAATTGTATACAAATATATACAACCACCGCGTGAACATTAAAAAATAAAAAAGCACTTTTTATTAAAATGTATAAAAATATATTATATGATTTAAAAAAAACTTCCCTCTTCCTCTTAACAAATTATAATAATAAACAATTATTAGAATCTACAGTGTTTAATTAAAGTGCCACCATTGAGACTAGTCAACAACTCCATGGAAGAAACGCGAAGAATAAAATCAGAGGATGAAATCAGAAGTTAGAGATTAGGTAGGTCAAATTTGGATGATGATGGTGACGGTGGTGGTGGTGATGGATTGATTGTGATGGTGAGAGTGAGGAAAGGGAATAACAAGGATCCGAAATGGTGTGGAACAGCATGGTGGTGTTGGCGGTGGCACGTGCGTCAGCGGAAGCGTGGGAATGCATTGCGGAGCCTCTGAGCAGTGACCAGATTCTGGATCTGGTTTGCTGTTTCCCTCTGCATCAACTCGCTCTCTGTCTCTACTCCTTCTTCTGCGCTCCTCACTTCAACTATTCCTATTTCCCTTCTGATTCCGACGAAGACGACGATGATTCTTCTCGCTTCGACTACTATTACCAATCCTACTCCGACTCAACTCAATAGGTATTCTTTCTATTTCAATTTCCTTCCGTTTGTTTTCGTATTCATTCATTCATTTTCACGCAAACGCCGTATCTAATTTCGCTTACGCCGTGTTTGGATTAGTACGTTATTGGTGTTTATCTCGAATAAACAAAGGCTTGCTTCTAGATTTTTAGCAATTGCAATGTATGTTTCTCCGTTTGATGAATTTCATATTGCTATCTAAGGATACGTTTGGCTGTATTTCGATGATTGAAAATTAGACTCTGGAATTAGGAATATCATAGAACTAGGTATTTTACTTTCTATTTAGCTTGTACAGTTTTATCTATTTTTTTGGCGGAGGAGATAAAATATAAGACAAACTTTGGTTTTTCTATATGCTTTTGGCATTATTTTTAATTACGGTGTTTCTTTTAGGTAGTTTGTTAAGTAAAAGTCTGTGTTAATGTCATCGAGGTGAAACCAGCATTGAGATATTTTGGGATAAACTTATCCAAAAAAAAATGTGAGAAAGTTGTGGAGATGAAAAAAAATAGAATCATAAGCTAAAATTAGGTGCGGAGAAATCAATGTGAGTGAGTTTCTGTTACAAACTACTTTATATATAAACTAATTTTGATTTATGGAGTTTTTTTTTTTTTTTTGTAAGTATTTGTGGATAAGTTTAGTCAAACAGATCGTAATTTGGATTACAGATCAATAGGAATTGCATCTAAGTTTTGTTGAAAAGAAGCGAAAAAAGTAAAGGTTTGCTTTGTTGTTTGTTCATGAGGGGAATATGTCACTTTGATCCCATGAAAATATACTTTGTGGATTCAAATTTACCCAAGAATAGTTCTATATGTTGCACCTACTTTTATTCTAATTCCATCCTCAGAAGTGTGTGCAGGAGATGAAGCTTATCATTGTAGAATGATGTAGAAATTAACAACTTTTATTGGAAAAGAGTGTAGTGTCATTTTATATTGAAGGTTTTTAAGTTAGCATGTACGTTGTCTCGTCTTGGGGGTGAGCTGTGCCTCTGAAAGATTTTAGTTCATAGATTTTCGGAAGAGGGCTGGAGGCACAGTGTCCGGTTTGATCTGGGAAGCTTTTTCACTGTGCCTGATGTTGTCATTAAAGCGCAAGAGGAATCGTTCTATTTCCTCTCTGCCAGAAAGAATTTCTTCACACTTAAGTTGGCTCATTTTAGCATTCTTAACATCCGTCGGCTAGATTTTATGTAATTTGATTTAAGGCTTAAATAGTCATTTGGTTCTAGTTTTGGTCAAGTTTTTTCAGTTTGTTCTTACTTTTGAAATTGTTTTCAATTTGGTCATACCTTTCGTTAATTTCATTCAATTAGATCTTTTTTCTTAACTTTGTCTAAATAGTGAACGGAATAGTGGCCAGCATGGTTCGTTTCTATGACGTGGAGCATTGTTCAATGACATGACCGTTATTTTACTGTTGGCCTTTTAATTTTAATTAGAGAGTTTTAGGGTTTATAATTTGTCGAATTGGGTTTAGGGATTCATTAGGATTTGGGGGTTTCTTTGAATTGGGATTTCAGAGGAGGCTGTGCATGACCCACCATCAAAGATTGCTTTTCGTTCTGTGAAGATTTTGTCGCGGAGGGTTTGCATTTTCATCGCGGAGGTAGGGTTTGTTTAATTTTGTGGTTTAGGGTTTGTTTAATTTTTGCTGATTATGTTTTTGTTAATGATTAGGATTATTTTAATCCCTAAACCCTAATCAGCTGGTATCTTGGCATTTCTCCCACTCATCAGAATAGCAGCTTGATCCTAGACTCTGGCAGCTTCTTCAGCCGTTTCAAATGTCCCCAGCCACACCCTTCTCTTACTGTTTCACGAAGAAAATAAAAGATTACACTGATTTTGGGGTTTTTGTGGAAAAAAAATGTGGAGGAATGAACTTACAGAAGCGGGTGGGGAAATTCGGATACCCATGAACCCCAATGGCGCTGCCTGACAGCTCTGAACTTCTTTGTTTGTACCATGATGGTGGGTCATGCACGGTGTCTGAAATTCCCAAATCAAAGAAATCTTCAAATCCTAATGAATCCCTAAACCCAATTCGACAAATTATAAACCCTAAAACTCTCTCATTAAAATTAAAAGGCAAACACAGTAAAATAACGGTCACGTCATTGAACAATACTCCACGTCATAGAAACGAACCACACTGGCCACTGTTCCATTAACTATTTAGACAGAGTTAAGGAAAATGATCTAATTGAATGAAATTAACGAAAGGTAGGACTAAATTGAAAATAATTTCAAAAGTAGGACCAAACTTGACAAAACTAGGACCAAATAACTATTTAAACCTTGATTTAATTATGAAGCTCAAGTTAGCATAACAATTTGAGTCAAATGCATCAGCAGTCCAGTGATTTATTCCTATTCTCAAATAAAGTCAATCCTTGTTCATCTATAGCCTTCTCGGACAGATTGATATTTTGAGTAAAGTGCACCCGTAATCCAGTGACGGCATAAGATCTCTGACTTTTGTTTGTCCACTTTTCGAAATTTTTCGTGGTGGTCGTTATCTTGAGGATCATTCCCTCAGAATAAGGGATTACATTCCTGGAATCAGTTCAATTGCCAGTGTATTAACATCATCACTCACTACCACAGTCAGGATCACCAATTGCGAGTCTACTTTCGGAATGATTATTTTCCTGACCATACCAAAGATAATAAGAGTGAGAAATGCATTCATTTTCTTTCCATCATAAAAGATTCCAGTTAACGAAAAGTTAGCTAATAGGTTTATATAGAAATCCACAGAATACCATTTCCTTGATTGTATTCCCAATATTATCAGAAGAACTGCTGTTTTATGGTTAAAATTTTATCAAATAATCAGCAGTGTGTTCGCCTTGTTGATTACTCAATAGGTGTAAGTTCTTGTGATTACTCCAGCAGTTAAGCAAAATTTGAGAAGTCGGAACTTTAGACATGCTAGAAATTGATTTTTATATATTAGGAAATCCTGCTTAAATTTCCTGTACCATTGGTTCCTCGATGAAATTTTGATGTTCTTTTGGGAATTTAGATTATGAGAGATACAAGTAGGACATTGGTTTGTTGTTCGCCCAAATTCTGAGATCATCTGCTGCAAGCTATCATCCTTAGACTCTTCATTGTATCTCTACTTACCACGCTTTATGCTCTTTTGATAGGAAATTGCCTGCTAATTATCTGTATGAAGTGATGTACCGAGACTTCGTTTGGTGAAATCTTTTTCTGTTCTTTTCTTTTTCAGAATACGATGACACCAAGGACTTTAGCAGTGTTCAAGCTGTCCCCATTGTATAAAAGCATACACTTAGATTATTGTAGTTGATTGATTCATCTCTTCACATTGTATACCCTTGTAAAGAGTGATTTGTGAGTGGTAAGATAATTTTAAGGTGCCCTTGAAGGGGTGTTGTGATATAAATTCAAAACTGAACTTTGTTTAGTATATATATATATATATATATATAGTACATACATTTTCTCATCACATATTTCTCAAAATTTAACCTTTTTTTTATGATTCTTTTCTTGAGTATATAGTATATACAGGCTAATTTGCTCGCTAAAGAATAAAATAAATAGTATCACAGTTCATGTGCAGTATTCTTTACTCTGTTTGGTTTGATATATTTGAGTGTGTCTGTGTGTGTATCGCATTTAATTGAGAAATTTGAATGGGTGGAAAAATGAGGGGACAAATGTTCTTTCCTTTTATTTTTGTCTCCTCCCCAATATTATTATTAGGACATTTTGCAGGAAAAAACGTAGTAATTTTTAACTTTTGAAGTTTGTAAACTATTAAGATGTTATGGATACTTCTGCATGGTGAAGAAAAATAGATGTCATACATTATGGCTAAGTGTATTGCACCAGTTCTTACCAAAAGTGGAAGGCAAAAAAGATTCCTTAAAATCCAAATTTTTGTATGATCCAAGCCTAAACCCCTTCTGAACCCAGAGTTCTAAAACTACATGTCCACACCCAAAAGAGTAACCCGCTACCCACAATCATTATCAAACATTATAAAGAGAAAATATTTCATCCCTTAATGTCGAACACCAAAGATCCTAGTGTTTTCATACCAAATAAAAGCCGAAAACAAAGCACGGATCCCATCACACAACAACGATGAGAGGGGCATCTGTCATTTCTCTAGTCCACAATTCTCTTACACTATTGTTATCAATCCATAAGTAGAGTTTATGCTTCTCTCGTGCATTTGTTTTTAAATACGTTTTTAACACCTAATCTTTGATGTGAAATTTAAATTTTTCTTTGTGCAAATTTTAATAGATTTTGGTCCTGACACTCAAGATGATTAGCTATAGTTCTTTAACCTAAGTCACTCAAATTTGTTTAGATATGTTAAATTGTGCTTTAAGATCACGCTTGAGTTATTTAAATCATTTTACTCATTCCAACTCAAACGTCAGCACAAGTTATTTAACACAAAAAAAATTATTGTCCTTAGGTTAAAATAGATTCACGAATTTCAATTTCACGTCCAACTTTAAAGATTACAAACATATTTAATTTTAAATGAAATAAAGGGTTTAATTTTGTCACATTATTTCCAATATAAAGATTTTTGTATCACCAATAAGTTAAAATCCATCTTAGATATAACGTTTACCTTGTTTATTATAAAAAATTCTATAACTTTCAATTACGTAAGAATCCATGATTAATTAAAAGTTAAAAATCATTTATTCCAATTAAATTCTATAATCAAATCCTTTTCAATAATAGTCAAAGATTAACAAGGGATCATTTCTTCCTGTACTTCTATCATTTCTATATGCATTTCCATAAATTTTGTATTTCAATATACAAAAAATTAAATTTCAATCTGTATATTTTGAAATACAAAATTAATAATGTGCTATGAATTACACAATCCAAAATATAAATATATTCTGAGTGATATAATTTGAAAAATAATTTTTGCATTACGAATGATGTATGTTGAAATACAAAAGAAAATATATATTTTAAATTACACACTCCAAAATACAAAAATTTACAGGGTGCAGAAAAATATTTGTAGAAGTACAGTAAAAAAATTGCATAACAATAGTCTATACAGTAAAAGACCCATTTATGGGCGTGAGTGGACTCGGCCCTACCAACAAGTAACCCAAACACTTTTTTCTTTTTTACATTGATTGCGAACCGATGCAAACAGCATTAACATGAGTTAGACTAACTGATCTAACTTACGTACGTAAGCTATTTTAATACATGAGATTTAAAGGATAATATAAATAAAAAAGGATATGACATAAAATAAAATAATTTTCGTTATAGTCTAATTAAAAATTAGGATCAGTTATTCTTCCTTATTATTCATTTATTTTGTTCAATATAAGCTTTTTATTGATAAAAATATTTAATAAAGTCTCTCACTTTTAAAATTATAAACATGTAAATTTTTTAGGATCAAATCAAGTTCCAAATTTTAAAAATATAGTATTATAACTCTTTTATCCATTTTAATTGACATCATTAGTTTTGTAAATTGTCGCTGTATATCCCTTGTTAACTATTTATGCATAAATTAAAACTGTTGATAATTAACAGTTATGATACTAAATGAATGAAAAGTTATTAGACTGTTACATATTTTAAATGTAAATAATTTGGTCAAATTTTTATTAATATCACTACTATAAAGGTATATATTTTCTGTCTTTAATTTTTTTTTAAATTTTGTTATAAAAAAATAATGACAAAAAATTATTTCAAATTTTAAAAAAGTATTTTATATAAAATAATTGTCGCAGAAAATTTTATGAAATATACTTACGAATTTTATAATTTTTTAAAAATGGTTATTTACGAATAAATTATATATTAATTAATTTTTTTAGAAAATAATAACAAAAGAAAATTATTTCTTGTAAAATAAAATAGTAGTGTATGGAAATTAAATCAAATAAAAAAAAAGGTAGTTAAGTTTAAAATTGTTAAGCATGATAAATTTACTCATATTTATAATTTTCGTTTGGGTGAGGTCTTGTTTATTATTTTACTGAGGTGTAATTTTTTATAATAATTGTTTTGAAAAATACTAGTACTAACTAATATTAGTTGTTAATATAATATTTTTTCGTTAATAATGTGTAGTTGATAAATTCATATATATTGTGAATAAAACAAACAATTTTGAACAATAATGGCTTACTTCTTTTTTTAATCATAGATTACATTGGAACTTTTGTTAGAAGTTATGTACGTCAGGTTTCTATGGTTTAAGAAAAAAAAAAGGAAATAAGAAAAAGTAAAGTAAAAATAAAAGTGAAATGATTTTATTTTCCAAATAAGAAAGAAAGAGGAAAAGTGTGTATACAAAGTAGTATACATATTTTAATAGCGTATGAGGAAATATATTCCGTTTCAAGTAATTATGAGTGTTTTAGTTTGAAATGTAAATTCTATAATTAAACTCATACCCTGGAATGGAGCTAAAACCATATTTTATTCAATTTTTAAATGCTTTCTATATTTATTTATCTATTTATGTAAAGTATACTAATAAATTTGGATTCGATTTTTTAAAAAATACTATTGTTATTTGGTAATGAATTTTCTTTTGATAATTAGAATGCCAATGTTATCATTTTTTACTTATTTACATCATGTAATCATTATTTGTATTATGTGATTAAGGTTGTGTTAAATTTATTATGAAGTTTGACATGACAGTAATAATAACATTTTAAAGTTTATCCATTACTAGTATCACATGAAAATTTATTGAAAAGAAAAATGAAAAAAAATATAAAATATAGGAGGATCACACCAAATTTGTAGTTAAAACTACATTTTACAAAATGTAAGCAAATTATACTTATAATGAAAAAATATATAAATAAATATAAAAAGGTAAAACATTAAATTATTTGTATCGTTCTTGTATTATTTATACTTGAAAACATCTCGCTCACCTGACCTAAAATGATCTCACAGTTGAATATACTTAGACAACGCGATATCATGTCAGCCAAAACATATCAATAATGGTGAATTGTGATTAAATCAAGGTAATGGTTATAGCGCATTAGAAGAGTATTAGAGTTTATGTAATTAAGGCACGTAGACCAATACCATCTAGGTAAAAGTTCATTAATATAGTATAAATAGTACAATATACAATATAAATTAATGATGTTTCATTATAGTAACATTTATTACCATCTGACGCACTTGGTTGACTTAAGTGTATGAGTGTCTTCTCCATAGACCTCATCCTAGTCTTGAGGAGACGTAGACCTATAATATATTTCCTTGAAGGCGTAAAGTTGGAGTTGGGAGCATGCTTGAAGAGTTGTTCACGAAGGTCTTTACAAAGGTATATTGACCTTGCAATAAGAATTCTCTATATATGTAAGCTACATTAGCTAACTTAATAACACAATGATTTCTTTAATGAAAAAACATTAGAAACTTTAAACTGCATATGAATATAAAAGTACAAGCATCGACGTCGTCTCCCTCTAAGACTCAAAAGAAACATTCGTTGATAAAAAAAAAACATGACACACTAAAAAACATTGTGGTGGGTCATTTCTTCAGGGAAAGATTGTTGTAAGTTGCACAATTATTCTATAGGGTAGGCTATAGGTAGATCAAGTTACAATCGAAACGTTTGATTCCTAATGGGAACAATTAAATAACCATTGCCTAATACGTAACATCTAAGATGTGTTGTGTAGAACTATGAAATAAAGTGTTGTCTAAAAGTTGGTTGAAAAATGTGGTCTATTGTTTTTATTAGGAAACGATTTTCAAACACATTTGTGGCTTTAAGGGAAAAAAACGTTGTTGCATTTGACTATTGATCACGACTCCATACTCCATAATTAAAAAACGGTGACTAAATCATTGTCTAAACTAAACTTACATTTTTTTTTTTTACTTTAGACAACATTTTTAAATTAATTTCTAAACTGAAAAATGGTGTAATAATGTTTTTTTTAGTGAGACTACCATATGGATATAAAAAGAAACCGATTGTTGTTGTGTTCTATTACTTCAAATTAAATGTTAGAATTTGTTTTCATAGTTGTTGTGAATGTGTTTGAAAATGAAACTGTGAAATTAAAAAGTGTGAATGGGTAAACTAATATTCTATAAATAATGTCGTGAGAAATAATTAAAGTGAAATTAGGCTAATGAATATGTATAAACAGTAACCATGAAATATAATATTGATAATGTGTTATTGTGTGACGTAGGTATTAAAGATTAAAGTTGTAAGGATACACAAAATCAAATAGACAAAGGTGATATCATAGATGAGTATTTATGAAGATTTTTAATATTAAGTTCGGTTTGAAGAGTATGTTTAAATTAATTGATAGTATGATTTTTTATTTCTTTTTACAGTTATGGTTACGATCCTCTACATGTTAGCGTAAATATATGTTAACATATTTTTTAAGAAAAATCTTACAATACTTTAATTAATATCTTATTTAGTTATTCAACAAAAATATATATGTTATGTCAAATAATAATTTTTACTTTTGTAACTCAATAACAAATATTATAAAATTTAAATTTCAAATTCATAACATTTGATTAAAATGCCTTTTATTGACTAAAGTAAGAATTGTCTCTAAAACATTTGTTGACTCTGAAATGTGAATGAGAACAACGCTTCCTTAAATTACGCAGTTGACATTTCTTACCTTTATGTGTTTTTTCAACTTCAATCATACACCGTTTCGAAAAGAAAAAAAGAAATCAAATATAAAATTTTATGAGTAAATAGTATTTTCTTTTTGTAAAATCTTTAACGTTTCACCTAGTTCTGTCTTATTAATACATTTTAAAAAATTATGAACGAACAATAATACTAATTAGACCCCACCATATATATATATATATATATATATATATATATATATATATATATATATATATATATATATATATATACTCTTTTTGAAATTTCTGTAATAGATTAAAATTTATTGATGTAATCAAATTCAATAGGTTTTACTTTTTATTTATATTTTTCTATAATTCAGAAAGAATGTAGAGTGTCGTATATATATTGATCATACTTGAATATGCGAAAAAACGTTAATACGTAAATTTGCGTACTTTTTTAAATATAAATAATATGAAATATAATTATAATGTCGACCATCTTTCCATGCTTTTAACATTTCTTGTTTCGAAAATAATAAGAGTTTAATGAAAAAAAAATAGAATAATAACAATAACAACAACAAAATTCATGTCTACTAATCTGTCTTCAATTAATTAGAATGTCCTGTATTGAATTATTGAAATAACTATATAAGCATAAGATTATTTGCCTCTTGTGAACAAGTATCTATGGAAGTAAACATTGAAACCTAGTAAAAAAAAACTTACCAAATTAGGATACTTTATACTTTTATAAAATTATTCCATTTGTACATTTATTTCACAATATAGTTATTTATTTATTTAACATGAACATTTTTTTTATATTATATATTCTTCCTAAAAGTTATCGGTAAACAGTTAATTCAGTATAATAAATATTATCATATTGTGTTTTAGTGTAATAAAAAAATTACCATTTTAATACAAAAAAAATTGTTAATTTTGATTAAACTTTATTAGTTATTAATATAATTGATGATGTGATTGATTTTTAATATGTTTATCAAAGTGAAGAATAATGTTTATATATAATTTATGATGCAGGGATACGATTCATGTATCAGATACGACATGTATCTGATACATTGATACATTAATTTTAAAAATAATAGAATACAATATGTAAAATATGTATATTTAAAAGTACACAATAATTTTTTAAACATGGTAAATATATGATTGTTATTGAGTGAACTCAGTTTAAAATTATGTATATTAAAATTGTTACATAAGAAATGATAAATTATTCTCATTATAAAAGTACAATTATTTTATAGATTAAATAGTTCATAGATAAGTATTTCTAAAATATTCTAAAATATTATACACAAATATGTGTTGAACACGAACATGTAATCCAAATTGAAGTATCGATGCATCACAATATATAATCGACCTTCAAATAATTTATATGTATTTTAAATTTACACAACAAAAAAAATAAATATTTATTCAAGATATTAATTGTATATTAACACTAACTTACACTTAAATAAATACACGTAACGATCATTAAAATTCGAATATATATTTAATTACCTTGATCAATAACAAGACATTGAAGATTTTGCACTAAGATTGTACTTTTTATAATATGAAAAACAAAAAAAAAATATATAAATACTTATTATACCTGATAAACTATTTATAAAAAAAAAACATTTGAAGTAAAAAAAAAAAAAAATTATTTAAGCAATACAATGCAAATAGCATAGATAAGAAGAATAAATTGTCCACATCCTCTATATGAAGAACAAGAATAATGTTTTCATTCTCTTTGGTTATGCTTTTGGATGGTTCATTCATTTCCATCCAAATAATTAAGTGATATCCCACTTTCTAACATCTAAAATAATACAATGCATTTTTTCATCATCATGTAGACATGACCCATCAAAACACCACCATCATCATGATTCCTTATAAACCTTTTTTTAGGGATAAAACTTTGCAAACTCAAAAAGATGAAAAATTGTAGACCCCAAAGAATTATTATCCTCAAATTTTCCAGCTTGTATTCGAACACTTTTTTCCATATGCAAATTCTTTTCTAATACAAGTTTTTTCAACCTTTTTTCTAGGACCATTTGCAAAAGTCTCCCACTTGCTCACCATTATAGAACCCTAAAAGCACAATCATTTCAAAAAGTCCATTTTTTTTGTGTCAATATATACCTTTACGGCTTTGCTTTAATTATGTTCTCTGTCTAATCTTTTTATTTAATTATTCTTTACATGCTTTATTTTTTAAAAGGGTGTTATTAAGTTTTAGTTAACTCAATAATCCAACTTCAACCACTTAAATCTGTTTCATGTTTTAACTTTAATAATCCAATCAAACTAAATTACACTAATTAGATCGAATACATTTAAAAGTTATTATCCTTCGTGATATATTTATATAATAACTATTGTTTTGTAGTTAACGTAAGCAAATTATCATAAAAAATGTTAATTTATGTGATTTGATGATGAAATCATGTATACAATTGAATCCATAGCTTTCAAAAGATCATGTTTTTTTTTTCAAAAAAAAATCAAACTAATAAAAATGATTGGTTGGAACTTTTATTTCTTCTAAATTCGATTTAAATAATCTATAATTATTATTGTTTTTTTTTATGAATATGGTTTTATTTGAAGCAATGTTGTGTCCTTTGGAGGAACACCGACACTGACATATGAACGTGATCTGTTTGTGCATTATAGGTGATGTTGAAAAATCAACATTTTGCATATATAGTTGCCATGCATAATTTTATTACATATATATTATATATATATATATATATATATATATATATATATATATATATATATATATATATATATATATATATATATAAACTTTCTGATTTGTTCAATGAAGAAGATAAAGTTATCTTTATATTATGTGCAATAAAATAAAAGAGCCGATTTTTTTATATAAAAAATGGTGTAAAGGAACAATGATGATAAAGTTAGTTATGATAAAAATGTGAAAAGAAAAAAGAGGCTTAAAGAATAAATAAGAGGAAGATGGAGAAAAAAAAAAGAGAAACTTCTTTTGTGTCATAGTTGTAAGAATCAAATGAAAGGAAAGTTGATTTTCATTAAATAATTGGGTAGTTAATTTGATTGCTTAATCTGTCAAATTAAGTGTCTTTGAAGCTTGTGTCTGATTTAATGCCCATTAAACCTTTTTCTTTTTTTTGTAATAAGACATTAACCAACCAGTTGGATTGGATTATGCTATTAAAATTTTCACTAAATAAATCTTTTGATTTAGTAATGATATAATTTTTTAATTATATTTTATTAAGATTAATAAATTTATGGTTGGATATGACCTATGAATAAACTAAAAGTAAAATTTGGGTTGTTTAGTGTTGCTAGTCAGGTAAGTTTTATTCTTGATTTTGTAAAGTAATATTGTTAATTTATTTATTGTTTTTGTACTTGTTTTGAAGTTATAATTTAATGTAATGATTGAGACACGACAAATAGATATTTTGTGTACTTAAGATAACCATGTAATGCATGGTTTGTATAGCCGTTAGCACATTATTACAGAATGGGTTTTATATGACGGTTAAAATACTATTTCAACGACAATTTTTTAATCGTCGTAGATATTGTTAACATTAAAAGTCTAACAGATGATGATTAAAATAAGTATTATTAAGAGTCTCGAACCACCACGATTGTTCTTGAATTGTTGTTAAAGTCATAAAAAAAGAAGTAATGTGTTGCATATCACGATAAAATTAACAAAGACAATCCTATTAAAGTACAGCAAAAAATCATCTCCATCAAAGTGTTAAACGACACATAATTTTTTCATAGTTCACCATTTGCTTGTTAAACGTCTTCGATTGATGTCGTGAAAAAACTTTTATTGCACTAGTAATAATTAATTATTGAATGGTATAACCTTTAAGAAATTGTGTCAAGAGATATAAACTTTTAATACCTTAGTTTTTACTTTTGGAAATAGGATAACAATTAAATTAAATTATGTGTTTAAATTGAAAATTGAGAAATTCAAAAAAATTGAATTAATTTATGATAATTTGAAAATACAAAAAGTCAAAGCAATTCAAATTCCTTAAAAATTTTATAGTTCCTTATCAACATATTATATTAAAGAATTTGAAGGATCAATAGCCACACTTATGATGAATTTGATAAGAAATAAAATTTTTAAAAGAGGAAGAAGAAATAGAAGAGAGGAAGGGAGTAATATCTAGAGAAGTGTTATGTAATAAAGAAGTGGTTAAATATGTTTATAGTTTTTAAACATATACGTAAAATTGGAATTCGTCTATATTATAAGTTAATATAGTTTGATTTCTAAAATTGTAAAATGAATATTTTTAGTTATTTTAACTCAACTGCATAAAATTTTTTAGACGTGTTAAATGACATTTCAAGCTAGCGTTTAAATTATTTGTATCACATGGTACGTTTGAACTCAATGGTTATTATGGAATATCGTTTAACACCTAAAGAAACATTGATGTCGTTAAATTTCGTAGACGTGTTAAATGACATTTTAGATTAGCGTTTGAGTTGTTTATATCATTTTACACGTTTTAACTCAAATGTTATCTTGAAACATCTTTTAACACCTAAAAAACATGACATCGCTGGATTAAAATGACTATATTAATTCAGTTTTGAATTTTGGAAATCAAATATATCAAAGTTTAAAACACGAAAAGTTCCAATTTCGCATTTAAATTACATACTACAAACATATTTAACCTTAAATAAAAAAAATGAAAACCTTTTTTTATTTTCTTCCTCATAAAACAGTCAGGAAGTTGAAGATACTTGTCTTTTAAATGCAATATAATTATACTACATATAAAAGTTTGTAATTATAAAACACTTTTAAAGGGTCTTCTTAAAAAAATTCATAAGAAATTAAAAAAAAAAACACTTTTAAAAGAGTTAATATTAGCTTACACATGAACTAATTATATAGTTGTTTTATTATGAGTAATATTTCAACTTATGTTTAATATTATGTATTTCAGTCATAAATTTGTTGAGATATTATTATTAAAATCAATTATTTATTATAGGTATTGTATCTTTGGAATAATGTTCACATACGTCAACAAATTTCATGTTTATGAGATAAGATAGTTAGTATCAATCACTTTATCCGAGATATTGTCTAAGGGTCTTAAACTCTATCATACTTTTGTTTTTAAAATAAGTGTCGTAAGGTTGACGAAAGAATATCTATTTAAATTGTCCTTGATATTGACTCCTGAGCAATGTAAAACTATTGAATGTATCGAAACAAGTCATGTAATATAGATTTGATGGAAACTAGTGTTGATTTTTTTAACAACTTTTTCATTCCACTTGTCAAAGGAACGAGTGTTCATCTTTCTTCACCCATTGGACAAAGAGAATTTGTCCTTGGAGTATTATTTTTGTTCCCATAGGTAATGTCAATGTTTTGACTTAAAGTCTGATCAAATAACATCATCGTAGTCAAATACATTTGAAGTATAAAACTCTTTCATAATTTTGTCTTTAACATTCTAAAAAATTTTGTATATACCAAAAGAGAGGTTAAATATATTTTTCGTCTTCAAATCATTATAAATGTTTTGTTTCATTCATGTTATATAAATTATATTGTTCTTAAAATCTACAAAAGTTATGTAAAATGTCATTTTCAATGAATCATTGGTTGAATGTTTATCATATGTCAAACAAAATTTTATAATTAGAACGCCACCAGCTTAACGATAACATTCACATATAATTTTTAAAAACAAATGTTTTTATGTAATTTTCACAAAATTCAGATGAAATAATTTATATTTTTACTTATAAAGTTCATAATGTTTGAAATGAAATACAATTTTGAAAAGAAAAATATATTTATTTTAAAAATATTTAATAAAAATAATACAATATTCTCACCCATCCGCGAAAAACATTTAATGAAAAACTTAATTAGATTTTTTTTACAAGAAATACGATCATTTTCTTTGTTGAAACTTAGTGAGAAATTATTGACATGGTTGCTGAGAATTATATTTTTTAAGAGGTAAGTGAAACACTATATATATATATATATTATTTATCCTCAACTTTCCAAGAGGCTTTTCTTCATGGGAAATACATTTATGGATTAATCTTTCTGACAAATGTTTAGAGATTAAATCTAGAACTACACATTTAAAGATGAAGTTGTGTATATAATATAATTATAATACTACATTTTATTTTAAATCTGTTAAGAGTGTTTAAGTATATAGTTGAAAAAAAAAATTGCATTAAGAATGGTTAATGTTTGAATGGAGTTGCAACATTGGATTCCCTTTTGAGAGTTTCGAAGCTCGATTGTACCGTTGCGTAATTTATTCACATTTTACATTATTTTTTATTTTGGCGCCTCGAACCGTACCGAGATGGATTCTGTCACGGGCGCGCGTGTGATGTGCGTGTGATGAGTGAAGGTACACGTGTAGGGTCAGTGATGCGGTTGGGCCAAAGGGTCCAAACAAACTCTTTCTTTGTTAGTGATGAGGTTGCAGGGCAACATGACGAAACCCTGCTACGGCTTCTCCAGGGATAATGATGTCTCAAATACCTTTTCATATATATCTAAATATATTTTTCTATGTCAAAATTATTTTTAGAGGTAAACATATTTTTATATCTTTAATTAACTGTGATGTGTCTGTGTAAAATTTAAATTTCTTCTATTTTAAAGAAAATTTTGAAGTGAGCTTTTCTTTTTAATATTTAAATTCAAAAAATGAGTTTTCCATAGCACTCAGCAAATAATTGCATTCAAATGTTCTAGTTTTCTTAAAAAAATAAATATTGTATTTATTGATCACTTTCATTAAATTTTGACAATTTTTTTTTACTTGAATTCTTCTTTTTTCTTTTTACGAACCAAAATTATATTAGGTTATGTTACTCTTCGGCAGTACTATTCATAGTTCAAATTTAGTTTTTTTTTTTCTTTTTAACTATCGAATTTTGAGTGGATTTTCAATGTCCAATCACACTATTTGGAATAGATAAGTCAGCTCTTTATAAACTATATTTCAGTCGGTTTTTTCAACATATGTTTAGTTGTAAAAATCAAAGTTTTAACAATTTTTTAGTGTGGATAAAATAATTTAATCTCTATTTTCAATTTTATCCTTAAGTCTAAGTTGAGTTAGTTGAACCATCAATTCAAAATTATTTGTTTTAATTTTCGATCTAGATAAATTATAGATGATTCAATTAAGACTGATTCGACTCGACTTTCGATTAAGATTGAACCAACACAATCTTTGACCTGAGTCGATCTAAATTGTTTGTTGATTTAGGCTGAAAAGGTTAGACCATCACCATGCTTATCCATTAGATGAGTTGATCTAGCTTGACCAACAACTTGAATCGACCCGACTCAACCATCAATTTGAATCAATCAAACTTTACCATCGACTAGGGTTATCTTAACTCGATCATCAACTCGGACCGACTTAGATCGACCTTCAACCTGGATCAACCTTTGACCTAAACGATCTATCTCAACCTTTGTAAATGAAGTAAAAATGAGTGAATTTTTTATATATTTTTGGATATTTAAAATTATTTTATTTTATTCATTTGAAATACCTCCAAAAACTCCTTAAATTTAAATTTATTTTTAATTACATTGTTCAAACATAGCATTAATGTTTTGGATTACAAACGATATAATTTTTTTAAGAGAATTTATTCACGATTCATTCATTGAAACTGATTTTTTTAATGTCTCTCAAAAAAGAAATCTAACAAATATATAAGTGAGTCTTCTAATTATTTTTTCTTAAAGAAACTAACAACATCAGATAAATAAATTTTACTCATACATATTTATACACATTTGTAGAGTTTTTTTTTCATGAGTTTATTAAATAAAAATCATACTTATATTATTCTCATCTAATTCTTTTTTCTCTTCATCGAACACAATACATAGGGACGGTAAAAAAAGATCGCACTCATTAATATTGATGACTCACGGGTATTGTGGTATTTGATTTACGAATATTAATAAATTTTATTTTAATTTTTTAATTTAAAATGCAAGTGATCAAAATAAGAGTATTAATAAAAAAATTATTTAAAAAATTATTTTATATATTTTTATTAAACTTAGTAAATCGAAGTTATTTCTGTAAAATATTAATTTTTTAAAATTTATATTTTGACATAACTCATGGTTTAATTTGCTTTCTACAAATATCAAATTTATTTACATCGAGTAACTTAATTTGAATTTTATTTAAATTTTTTTAATCCAAATTTTTATTTTAAATATTTTCGTAAGATAATTTTATTCAAAATTTTTAAAAATAATATGTAAAAATATTTATGAATATTCATTGGAATCCACCACGTGTACATAAAAAAACTTGTGAATTTTATTTTCATATGTCTAACATATAACAAAACGGCTATCAGTTTTAGACATGAGGGATAGAGTAGACACTATAAGTTACCAATTCAACTCATTATCATTCGTAACCTATATATATATATATATATATATATATATATATATATATATATATATATATATAATAAAGCTAAATTGACCATATATTAAAAAATAAAGTTTGTATCTTAAATATACGTAACTTTTTTATGTAAAATCTTTATTGTACGATGTTTCAAAATGTTATTTACGTAGTTCATTCATTAAATTCAAAACTTGTTTTTTTCACGTCAAATAAATTGTCTACAATTGAATCTATACCAAATCTTTGAACTATTTTTTTTTTTTAAATGTATACTGTGAAACAATTGTTTGAAATGTTGTCTTTTACACTGGGCAATACAATGTCCACTATATTTATGGTAGAAAAGGATGTTACGTGGAGACTGGAGAATAAAACAAGAGTGATAACTTTATACATGCAAAGATACAACTATGTTCTTTTACATCTTGACAACAAAAGACTGATAAAAGTAATTTCCAATTTTCTAAAACTATGAACTTGTCCCACATAATTAAAGACCATAGTTGCATCTTTAATTGTTTCATTTCATGTTTATTAAAGTGTTCTAAGGAAAACTCTCTTACCCGAAACAAAAAATCCATTTTATGACTATAGTCTTTCTGCAACTGAGATAGAAAAGTGTTTCTATGACCTCGGGTGTTAACCGAGGCCAAAAAACATTTCTTTTAACCTCGTTCCAATATGTATCGAGTCTAAAACAGAGATCGAATGACAAAAATAACTGGAATCAAAAGTCCTTTCTGCACTAGTATTCTGTTACTTACTATTAAATCAAATAATATAAAATATTTGCAAATTCCCTTATTGATTTTTTTGTGTTTATATTTCTATAACTTTTGATCAAAGTAAAAGAAAAATAAAACTAAATATATGTTGTTCTAAAGGTCGACTGTTAGAATTTTAATTTCATTCAAGATTGTTTTATGAAAATTAAATAAACTTTTCGTGAAAAGCACATTGAATGAAAAAACTTTCTAAAGAACACGTGGTAACAAGATCTAGAAAGCAGTGCTTTCATTTTCAAAGAATATATTATCATCAACCTTACGTAGCAATAAAATATATTAAAATAATTTATTTTATAATAGACAATAATTTAATTGGTTGTCTAAAGAATATATGAAGATGAGAAAATTGAATAAATTTATACACTCAATATATTTAAGTTTCAGGTAAAAGTAGTCTCGTAATATCTTGTATAGATGATTTATTAATGTCAACGAAATTTAATATATTTTTTCCAAATATTCAAAGTACAAAAATACAAGTATAAGATATTAACGTATAGTTACTTAATTAAATTTGATAACATCTATAGATTTAGATATTTTTAACTAAAATTTTATTAAATGTTTGATTTTTTAAATTAAGTTCTAATTAATTGATATTTTGAGTATTATTTTATCATGACATCTTCTTGTCTCTGTTTACTAAGACATGTAAGATTTTACAGTTAATATAAGATTATATCGTTGTTATTGTAAAATGGCAAATGAAGGTTATTACCTTAATTAAAATATGAAACTTTTGAGTTATGTTATCGATGATGAGGAAATGAACATCTTTTGGTTTTATATTTTTAACAAGTAATTTAATGTTTACTCAATTTTCTTTTGATTCGATGTGATCTCCATAGTTTCTTAAAAAGCTCGTATCCCTTCCATTACACTAATGATGATGTCATTTAGAGAGAGTGATGATTTATCACAGTAATATAGATAATGACATATCGCTTAAGTTGTAGAATAACAAATATCATATGTTACAAACGTCATAGGTAGAGGTGACTAAAGATCGGAACAGTACAAATCTCATCTTACAAATTGATTTTCTATAATTGAGATAAAAGATAAATTTAAAATTTATTACTTAAAATAGTATCAGAGTCGACTGACGTTTATCTTAACGAAATTAATTCATTATTTGTTGAGTCTATTATGTTACCTACCATTAAATTATCCAATAATATTTAATCTCAAAATTGAGATGTATATATATATATCTTAACATGAGAAATTTGTTAAAGATCCATCATCTCGGTCAAAAATAAAACAAATTTATAAGTTCCTCTACCATTTTTTTATTGTGGAGTTAGAGAGACGTCATGAAAGTGTGAAGGTCATTGCTTAGGCTTGTCATAGCTATATGCGTACTTGTTTTAATGAGGATGATTTTTTGAGTTCCGATCAATTTTTAATGGACACCACCCAATACATAAATTAGAATGAAAAATCCACAAATGCACTAATTTTATTGAAAAAGTTTTCTTCCCATATCTTCCAAAATTTCATTCTTTATTCAACCCACATAAAATCTTATTACAATCATCTTTCTAATCTTCAAAAAATATCATATTTTCCACCTTAGCAAATTAATACGTAATCCACAATATTCGCGTAATCTCAAATTGTCACATATATGTCACGTTTCATTCTCTTGTAAAATATTAAATCATCATAACAAACATATGAAGTAATAATGATATTAAGCCCAATTTGGTTTTTATCTAATATCACAAAATCTCATATATCTTGACATTTTGACATATAAAGATAAATTAATAAGATAACTTAAAATAGTATCCTCACTAAGCTAGAAAAAAAATACTTAATTAAAAATTACAATTAATATAAAATAAAAGAAAAAACAAATATTTAATAATAATACACAAATTTACGATAAATTTAAAATTTAATTAATTCCACAACTTTCTTGTATACCTTGAATCATTTAAAAGTTTAAAAAAACCTACCACTGCTGAGAATTAATTGGATGAGTAAGAATTGCAGGAGGATTGATTCCTAGAATAATGGAAGAGGATTGAAAAGGAAAACATGTTTTAAAATCGGAACAAAGGAATCTTTGTCTGTGGAAGACAGGATTAATGAAATGAAATTAACACATGGTCGTGGATGCGACGCCAAGTTACAGATGATTCTCTCAGAGATTTGCATAATTATTATGTTATGTGCATGCAGCAATATCACCAAAATTATTTTAATTTTTTCATCGGATTCCCTTTGAATCATTAAACATAATGTATCTTTTATTTTCACTCTCAAATGGACCCACTTCTTCATTCATCAAATCATCAATTATTATTCATTCACACATTATCCTCTCTTTTCTCCATGGAACACCAAGAGTGGTTACTTATTGCAGTCAATGAATGGGTCAACAAATTAACCACACTAATTATTTCTTTCAGACCCAGCACATTCAGAATAATAATAATAATATTAATCTGCATTTTTGAATTTTATTTCTTAGTTAGATTTTCAAAAGAAGAATAATGTTTTTATAAGTAAAAAAATAGTTTGAATAAAAATAGAGAGTAACGGATAGTCTCAGTCAGAACACAGGACAAAAGTTGCTCTTTTTACGTTTAAAAGCAAAGTTTTCAGTCTCGTTCGTTGCAAAAGAAAGGAGAAAGAAAGAAAGAAAATTTCAGCCTCAAAAGTGAAATCTGTTTTAGGACTTAAAAAAGAAAAAACTCTTTGTGGTTACATTTTGCAAGTTATTCTGTTTAGAATTAAATGCGTGTCTTTGATCAAATTTTAGTTTTGATTTGAATATATTTTTTTGCTATAATATTTGAGAAGTTTATTTTTTATTTAAAAATAATCAATATACTTTGTTCTGAATTAAAAAGAAACTTTTAGTCATTAACACGTAATTACTTCTGAAATGTCAACACCGAAAAGAAATCATATTAAATATTTAAAATAAAATAAAAATAAATTAAAGAAAAAAAATCATATTAAATAAACTTGTAGCATATTAAGAAAAAGATGTATTAAAACTTAAATTTAATTCAAGTAGAAAGAAGAGATATAATGACATACTTTTTAGAGGCGGAAGAATTAAATTAATATTTTATTTTCTTTGGGTATTTTTAATTTTTATTTTCGTGTTGGTGTTTGAAATGCAAAGATAAAACGGTAAAGGCATTGGGTTCTGCACACACACACTCTCACTTGACAATTCGCAATTTCACATCAGTGGCTATCTAAACGACAAAAACTAGTGTGAGAACACTGCACACATTCATGAAAATTACGAACACTCAGACCCACAATTCATTTTCTTTTTTTTTTTATTTATTTTTCCTATTCTTTGCCACCCTTTTTGTTTTCCCCGTGCAAACATCAAACCCATTTTTATTATTATAAAAAGTAGCCAAAAAATGAGCCTTTTTTTTGTTTTTGTGGAGAAGAGCGAGAAGAAGGCGAAGATAGTGCTATGTAACAGAAGTGAGAGAGGAAAATGACAAGAAAGAGGGAACTAGAAAGTGACGGTTTTTGTTTAACTATTTAATGAGTGAATAATGAATGTGAATAGTTAATAAGATATATAATATTATGAGGATGATGGAAAGTGGAAGGAGAGAGAAAAGGGTGATTTGAAGAAAGAGGAATAAAACAAAAGAGGGTTAGCTTAGTGTGAGATGCGTGTGTGGCTGTTTAGTGGGTGCCCCTTTGCCTTCATAGAAAGTGAGAAAGTGGGGTGAGGTTGGGCTAGTTGGTAGTTCTCCACATTGCAATTTTTTGTGCCTGAAGAAGGTGAAAGGGGGAAACTTCACTCTTCAAAGGTTCCTTAGGGTGTCAACTTTTTAAGGTTGAGACTGCATTTTTTTGAAGGGTTGTGTTGTGATGGGTTCTAGTGGTGGTTGTGGTGTCACTATTCTCCTTCTTTTCTGTTTGTGGGGTGTTTTTTTCTCCCTATCTTCTGCTGCTAGACTCAGTGTTTCAAGGCAGAAGCTTGAGGTTGCTAAGCACTTGAATCGCTTGAACAAGTCTCCTGTTAAGACCATTCAGGTTTCTCTCTCTCTCTCTCTCTCTCTCTTTCTTATTTTTGTGTTTTGAGATGTTCTTAATCCACCCCATTTGG
>Ga0214542_1003092_pt1 | contig 34270 bp, 15 predicted proteins | sample CNSS1metaG_FD_160096 | JGI IMG/M metagenome (GOLD analysis project Ga0214542, IMG submission 160096) | Root nodule microbial communities from cowpea collected in UCLA plant growth center, Los Angeles, California, USA - CNSS1 | ecosystem: Host-associated > Plants > Roots > Nodule | place: USA...
ATTAAGATGAGAGTGAGAAGAGAGCAAGAGAGAAAAGAAGGAAGAGAGAAAATTCCAGAAAAAGGCAAGAAAAAGGAAGGTAAAAAAATAAGGAGTGATAAAAGCCTTTTATTAAGAGAAAAAGAAATAAACAGAGCGTTAATTAGAAAATAACCCTTATATTTGCTTATGCCTAACAATATTTGTCTCTCTTCTATGCAAGCTTATTTGTCTTTAGGTATGGCGCAACTTCTCAATAAGTATGATGATGTCTTTCCCAAAGACATCCCTCATGGTTTACCTCTTAAAAGGGGTACTGAGTATAATATAGATCTCATTCAGGGTGCATCCCTTCGTAATAGGCCAACCAATAGGAGTAACACAGAAGAAACTAAAGAGATACAGAAGCAAGTGGAGCAACTTATAAATAAAGGATCAGTTCGGGAAAGTTTGAGTCCCTGTGCTATTCTAGTCATTCTGGTACCTATGAAAGATAGATTGAAGACGATGTGCAATGACTGTAGAGCCATCAAATATATCATTATAAGGTGTGTATTTGACCTGGGAGGACCTTTAGAATTCGGGTCGAATTCTCTCCAAACAAGGTAGAATGATAAAGAATCTTCAAGTGAGACGAATTTGAGGACAAATTCTTTTAAGAAGGAGGGTATGATAGAAGTCTATTTCCTAAACTTCAAGTGGTACAAATTTGAGGACAAATTCTCTTCAAGAAGAAGGGAATGATAGAGGACTATCCCAAGACTCCATACAAGAAGAACTTGAAGACAAACTTTTGGGTTTTCTTTTAGAAATTAGTTATGTTCTATATTTTTGGGCTTTGAGCTTTCTTTTATAAATTAGTTTATGCTTTTATGATTTGGGCTTGGGCCTTCTTGTAGGGCTTTCAGGTTTGCTTAAACTTATGTGCCTATAAATAAAGGTACTAAAACTTGATGTGGACACTTTTAGTCATATATTGAATTTGATTTCATTAAAGAGAGGATTCTCTTTATTCTTGGCTTAGACCTCTGGTTCTTATCAAAGATTAACATCTTTGTGGTGAATATTCACTTGACTTATCAATCTGCTAGATTATGGCGTCCTCCATCTCTGTCATATTTCGTGTTCTTCTTTGATTTATTTGTATCTCATTTAATAGGATACCGTTTCCCAAAAAAAAAACGTGGGAAAATTAAAACCAAAAATAGTAACAATAACATAGTTCGAATGTACCCAATCGTTCTATACAAAAGTTACTAAAGTTTAGCATAAATAAATTTTACATCAAAATCAACAAAAATAAAGTTTGCTTTCAAAAGCCCAAGTAGTCCATGCTCTCCGTCTCTAAGTATCTCCTAGCTCACCTGTTAAATCATCTGCTCCTATGCACAATATATAAACATATACATGAATTAAATATGCCACCTATCCCAAAATAACATAACTTAACATTTCATGATTTTCAAAATTACCCAACAATATATCCCAAAATAACATAACTTAACATTTCATGATTTTCAAAATTACCCAACAATACATACTATGGACTCCTCGCCCAATAGTAGCTGACGGAAACAAAACAGTTCCTTGACCATCGTGCGCCCGACACATGTAATCACCATACTAAGGATTCCTCGCCCAATAGTAGTCTGAGCGAGCTTAAAACAATCACTATTACATACAATCAATACAAAGTCTCGAGCCAATTCAACCTCTCACTAGGTTCTCTCTACCTTTCCACATTCATCCCAAGCTAAGTTTAGTAAAAGTAAAGATTAAGTTCCGTCTACCAAGGTTTGAACTCGTGACCCTCCACTCATAATGCCAAGCACAACCACTATGCCAAGTCACCTTTGGTGATACACTTCAATCAATAATAGTTTATATTATCAATTCCATACACATACATATTATTAAAAATTAATAATAAAACAACAACACATAATTGACATCCATAGGAATCAAACCCAAGTCCTCTCACACAATCAAAGTACTCTCAACCATTTGAGCTAGTACTTTTCCACACCACATTAAACCATAATAAATGCCATAAATGCTCTTTCTACCCGCATTTATTAATTAAGTAATTATTTAGTTAATTAATTTTCGCGGGTCTTACATTCCGCATTCATCTCTGTCATATTCCGCGTTCTTCTCTGATTTATTCGTGTTGTGCCTCTTGAGGATTCAAATTCAGAAACGATCATACTCTTTCCTGGATAGGATCGTATCAGTTTGCCTTTATGAATGAAATTTACGTGATTTTAACTTAAGTTTTGTTGTATGAAATCTCTTTTTCAAAATTAGCTTATCCTTTTTTTGTGTTGTTGTGCTTTGTGTTTATTTTCTTCTTTTGTAATATCAACTTAATTAGTGTGAGCATATGAAGATGCAGGGTTAGATGCATCCCTTGGTGACGAGGAACCAACAACTTAATTTTTCAGTTTTATTTTATTTTCTTTTTGTCATGTATAGTTTTGGAGATGATATTGTAATTATTAGGTCCTCAAAATCTATATGCTATATTAATATTTTTATATCTTTTGAATAACTATAATGATATATCTTATGGTGTGAGTTATCTTCTCTCGATTATTAATTATGAGATGTCTTCTTTTATATGTTTTATGAATCTAGATTCTTTGTTGGGTTTTGACGTGATGTTCATCTATTATGCCTTTAAAATATATTGATAGTTACTAATTTTAGAATTTTAAAATATATTAAATACTTTTTAGAGTACCAATATAAATATAAGTATTTTTAATGTTCAATAGAAAACAACACCAAAATAATCCAATAAAGAATTTGGACTGATGTTACATTCTTCATGTTTGAATAAGAGGAAAACTATTTAATGGACTAATCTAGTTTGAATCTTTTATTTTTTATGATCATGTAATTTTAAAATTTGAATCATTATTAAATATTTTATATATCAGTTATTTATTATATAATTTAGTTAGATTTATGAAATTATATCTTATATATATAATATGCTTGTACTTTTAATGTTTGAAAAATTGTAGAACAAAATATCTATATCTATAATAATATTTTAATATATCTTTGAACTGTACTATAAAATAAAAAATAAAAGAAATATAATTTTAAAAGTTTTTATCTATACATTTTAATATTACGATATAGGACAAACCACTCAATTTTCTTAACAACGTAAAATACTAGAAAATTTTATTACTTTTATATAACTATTTATTATTACTATATATTATTATTATTTCTTGAAATTCATTGAGGAATAGAGTACCACTTTGGCATAGGGTTAATAAATCTTACATGAGCTAAACTTTCTATTGCATATATTCCAATACAGTGGTGGTTGATGGAGCAAACGATATGGGGTCATTTGCCGGTGCTGATGAGGGCAAATTCCAAAGAATCTATCGAATACGTTCTTCAAGCCCTTTGGAGAACTCGAAAAACTGGTCTTGGCACTTCTGATCGATGCATCATCCAAGACATGCTTCAACTACACAATGAATCTGATCTCGACCCAGTACTCGCTCTCTTTCTTCTATGTTTATGGATGCATAGTAGTAGTAATGATCTAGGTTATGTTTGGAGAAACTTCATATGTAAAAGAAAAAGAATTTATCTATAAGCCAATTTAGTTTATATATACGTTAGCTTTTAGATTTTCTTTTTTAAATTTTTTAAACTTTTTATTTTAACTTTGTATGATATAATATAATGTTACGTTATGAAAAAAGACAATTTTTTTCTTTTCATTTTTCTCCTGTACAGATGTTGATCTAGAAGTTCTTCTATAGAAATCCTTATCACGGTACAGAATATAATTTTAACACTATCTGCAGCTTCTGGTTTGCCTCCGAATGTTAATCAGGAGGTGTGTTTATGAGAATACTTCAAAGGAGGATATTCCAAAGCTGTTTCCTGATGAAGTTCTGCCTGAATTGCAAAAATTGTTGACACTTCTGTTGCAGAAGTTTCAGCGACAGTGGCAAGAAGATGTGATGAAAGATCAAGTAAGTTGTTTTACTGTATACTTTGTGAAAGTGAGCTCAATTGGGTACTTTAACCTGAGATTAAACATTTAAGCTGTATTGTTTTGAAGAATATTGTGCCTAGATTAAAGGCGATGACATGGAATATGGCAAATCTGGAGAAAGGATCAGCAGACCCTGCAGCGGTTATTGATTTGAAGGTAAATACCACCTACAAAACTTGAGTAGAGGACGGACTTTCCTTCCTTCAATGCTCATTTATGCTGCACTTGACTTTAAAGACAAGTGAGAAGTAACACATGTGCGTATCAATTAAGTGTTCTGGCCTGGCTTTATTATGAAGTAGATATGCATATGTATTGTATGTAAAATAATCAAATGTTGTTTTGTGTGATTTTATTGTTTTAACTGTTTCCTTTTCAGCTTCAAAATGATGCTCCATTTCAGTTGGGAGTTCAAGATGTAAAGTTCCAGTTGGCTACAGATTCTATAGATATGATGCTGAAAGCCATGCACTGTATTAGAGACCAGTTTTCTACCATGGTAAACATTATACTGAAGTTAGTACTTTTATCCAGATTGGATTTTATACTCATATTGTCTGCTGTTTTCTAATGAGCTCGTTATATGTTGTCAGGATGAGGCACTAAATGGGCATTAGCACCGGTAAACCAAAGGAATTTCTTAGAAGTTATTTTTACAAGGAATGGTATGTTTGACTAAATTGTTGCATTTTGCTTTTAGATTTACCCAGTACATATGTTTCTTAGTGAAAAAAATTGGCCAAATTTAACATGCTGAAGTACCTGTGTTTGAGAATTTAACTTTAGCACGGTCATCATCAGGATACTAGTCAAATTGCATTTTCTTCGGATTGATAAAATGGTATTTCTGCAAGTATAAGAGAATGAGAGGATATCAATTTGCTTATTGGTTAGAATAGGTCAGTTGAGCTAATTATGGTTCAGTTAATTGGTCTAGTTTCTATCAATGTCTTATCTTACTAGATGGAAAAAGCATAAACTTAATAAACAATGATTCTGAATTTAAAAGGGGATTTTTATTGAATTCAATAATACACTGTTTTAGATACAAAATTGGAGCCAAGGCTCCTGCAGAGATGACTTCTCCCCTCTTACATCTGACAAAATTTCTTTTCCCTATATAACAGAGTATAACTACATAGGAATACAACTCTCCCCTCTCACAATAGCTTCTCTACAAAGCAATTTCTTTCTGCAATAGCTGTTCTAGCAACTTCTTTCCACAAAAGAACTGCGCTACATAGCAGTTTCAGAAACCTTGTGTGTCTTTCTTGAGTATACCTTCCAAATGGCTAGTTTATAGATAACTGGTTCTCCTTCCAGCCCAACAAAGTCTAGGGTTGTATCGTTATACCTGCTGTAAATGCAATCTTGTCCTGAAGGCTGAAGCTGGAAATTGATAGCTGTTCCTCCCATGTTGCATCTTCAGCTGGCTTGCCCTTACGTTGAATTAAAAATTACTTCATTCTTTCCTGCATCTATACTTCCTCTAGTACTCAACCTTTTTGGTTCATCTTGCGCTTCTAGTTCAGCCGGAAGTTCAGGTTCTGTTGCATATAAGCCAATAGTTTTTGGCTGGAATTCTTTGGCCAAATGGAATGGAGGAAGTTCCCTAGAAGTAGCGGGTAGCTTCAATTTGTTAGACAGCTCTCCATTTTTCAATATCTGAAAATAACCATAAAAGCGTGGAGCAAGCTTCTGGTTGATATGCTGTGCAAGCATAGCTGTCTTTGCAGCCCAAGGTTGAGGAAAACTTACTCTCCACTAATTCTGTTCCTTATATACTTCCTCATCGGTACAATGTTTCATCTGTTTTTGAGTATTGTATAAATGATGTTTGAGCTGTTTTGGTGGATGGAATGTGAGGCTTTCTTCCATATGCCACCTGAAACGAAGTAGCACCTGTTGTTACATGAAAATTGGTGTTGTAATAAAATTCCACCCAAAGTCAGCCGAATAGATCAAGTGGTAAAAACCACTTCTGATTGGCTATCAATTTAATTGTAATAGGATGAATACATCTTTAAATCTTTTCCTCGCAGCGTCAACAACTCTTACCAAAATAAACTTGCAAATAAGTGTCAGGATCCCTTAGAATAGATTTTGGAATTCCAGGAAGTGAAATGTATTCTTGCTGTGTTGATGGTGTTTACTTACAATTGAGACAAATTTACGCGTTACTAACTCTTGAATGATAAAGCTTTCTTCAAAAGTCTGTGTATTTTAATATTAACTAGAATTGGGAGGTGAGAAAATCATTTAAATTGACCATAAAAATTCTTGTTATTCCTTTTAGTACAGTTTGTAAAGTGATTACTGAAAAATGAAATTTTGAATTCGTTTTCAGCACAAGTTTAAATTTATGTTGCATGGAGTACAGTACTGGTACCGGATACCGGTACCAAATTCAGCGTTTAAAAAAAGAATGGGTACAGGTACTTGATATAAGTTTTGTAAAAATATATAAAGAAAATAATTAATTATAAATATGATTAAATTTTATAAATGGTAAAAACATAAATAAATATAATTTACTATTTAACAAAATCAACATGACCAAAATACATATCTCATAATAAAGTACTAGAATATATAAGTTTTAACAACAAATATCTAATGGATGTGTTCTAGTTTTCTCTCACAATAAGACAATGATGATTGTAAAAGAGTTTCGATGCATTTTATTGAAGCCTAGAAATTTCAACACTTACATGAACCACCATTCTTCTAGTTTCAAATGAAGTAACCAATTTTTTTATTGTAGATTTTTTATAGGTATCTGATACCATGGTTTTAGGAGTACCTGTGCTGTGTTTTTTTGCATAATTTGAGTTACGCTGAAATCTTTGTCCCCTTTTCTTGTTTCAGAGGTTAAATTGGCTCTATGGTGGAGCTCAACTGAAAACATGAGATTCTGAATACATAATGTTAATGTAATTTAGATTCTCAATTCTCAGAGGCTGAGCCTTGGCGTAATGGTAAGGTTTACTGCCTTGTGAGTGCCTAGATACTGGAAACAGCCTCTCTGCTTTGGTTGATAAGACTGCTACCAACCTCTGTACCATATGGATACCTAAGCCATTGCGCCATCCATTTTGGTATTTTGTTCACAATTCTCTAATTTGTCACTCTTGTATATTTGATAGCTCTAAGAACAATGTCTGAAATAGTGAAATACAAAGCTGATGGTAGAATTTAGCAGTTCCCTTTTCCTAGTGAGAAACTCCTTTGGTTGTGGATGTGACAACCTCGTACATAACTTCCTGCGAGTCAGTTTTTTTTTTCTCGTTTTCCCTTTGCATTCTCAAGTTGTAAACATGAATAAGATCTTTAGATTCCCTTTATGGATTACTTTATCGGGCATCAGCAATTTCTGTTTCGATAAACAAAACGATGAACTTGTTCAAAAGAAAGAAATGTGACCAAAACTACTGATTATTACGTAAGAATTTACACAAAATTTCACATTTCACGGTTTCACCCAACTCAAAATGAGAGCAATAAACTTGCAAAGTGCAAGTTGCTTTTTACAAAGGCCTTGCCTTGCCCTAAGATCTTGTCGTGAGCTATGATGGGAAACAGATAAATTTGTTACTGATGCATTAGAAGTCATTCTTCTGGGATGCAGGTCAAACCCTGCTGTTAGGAGGCATCGGGAGAACCCCATCAAAGAAATCACCAAAATAGCCACGGGGCTCATGTACTAGCCTTGAGATGATATCTCTCAGCGTGATCAGTCCTTCAAGATTCCCATCACTGTCAGCAACGTAGACCCTATGAATCTTCTCATGGTCAAGCAGTTGAATCAGTTCTTTGATTGTGCAATCCTTATTGCATGTTATCAGTTCACCTGACATTGGAAAGGTCCCTTCATGCTTCTCTAAGTAGCTTCTAACTGCTGTCAGGAAGTCTTTTGCTGTAATAGATCTGTCATAGGGAAAACTCATAAATTAGCATGGAACGGATATAGAACACCGAAATAAAGATTAGAGTGATAAGGTCATTTATTGGTTAGACGGAAAGGAAGGGAAGGAATAGTCGTGGGTTAGATTCCTGCTAATAATTTGTTGCTAACAATATGAAGAGATAAGGTTGGTTTGGTGGATTTAGAAGGGAGGGTAGAATAAGTCGTGGGTTCAACTTTATCAAAAATTAACGACTAACATTTGTCGATGGGGAATATAAATAATGTGATGACAAACCTATAGTCATGGTAGATTTCTGGAGCAGTTAGGAGGAATTGAACATCTTGCAGGCTGATGTTACCAATTGCCCTGCTGCCACCCCTTTCCATCACTGGCAACCCCCCAATCCTCTTTTTCCTCATCAGTTTAAATGCTTGAAGCACTGGTTCATCTTCATAAACCTGAAAACAAAGAAACCTATTAGAGTCGATAAATATAAAATCAGCACTTCCACTTTAGCTTTTGTTGAAGTTAAATGAAATGAACTTCTACAAAATTTAATTGCAGATATGTAGATTCTAACTAATGCAGAAAGCTCAATTTATTTTATGTTATTATTTTTTTCTCCTATAAAAAATGTTTATGAAAAAGTTATCCAAACAAGCCTAGTTCCACTGATTATAAGCTTAATAAAACAGCTGTGGATGCCTTTGATTTAGAATTATGGAAATCCATAGTCAACCTTGACACATTTCAATGCATTAAGAAGCATGATGTATGTATGTATATATATATATTATAACAAAGTAGATTAATGGTACACTTTTTCCTATACATGCAAGAGGGTGTCTTCTGGGCATAATGGTTTGGAGTTGGTATATTGTGGCATATTATAGTAAGACTTTGTTAGTATATCATAGAGTAATGTTGTATCAGAAGTATACAACATGGAGAGTTTGTTTATTGGTTAAGGTGCAGTATAAGCTGACATTCATAATTTTCCATCATGAAGCAGAAATTAAACATAAGACAGTTTTCCACCTTTATAATATGATTTGGTGTGACCATGGGAAGACCAACTTGAGATAGCTTCTTGGTTCCCCAACTCTCAAACCACTGAAGACCAACACATTCTGCCAACATGTGAATGACAGAAGACTGTGTAATGATGTTTTGAATTCGACCTGCACCTAAGTCAACAACAGGAACACTCTTCATCTTGTACTTGGAAAGCAGCAAAAGCATGGTCAAAAATGAGTTTGATCTCTCCAAAGCGAGAAAGGGGGCCCAGCGGAATGACCCTGAAATGTCACGAACCTGTTTGCTAAACAATTAGCAACTGATATAAATGAATTATAACCAATGAAAACAAACCTGTTATTAGTTTGCATTGATAAGTCCAACACACAACCTTGGTATCCTTATAAAGTTGAGAAGAAGTCAGATCCTCAAAAAAGTTTCCTGAAGTTGTCATGGCAGATTCAAGGCCTGAGGCTTCATGTTCAAAAGCAGAGGTTATTCCATTGACAGCAGCCGAAATAGCAGATCCACTGGATGGACTCCTAGGAGATGTGGGATCAGACTGTCAACAGCATTGATTGTCATATTCAAAGCGTGTGAGAAAAAGAATCCACTAAAATCACTTCGATATCAACAAGGAAACACCATTTTTCAAATAGTTCATGATCAAATTCAACATTTTCATCCAAGAAACTATCAAATCTGTCTTCTACCCAGAACCGAGAAACAAAATTCACATCACCCCACCAGAATACATATAAATAATATAAAACATGATACAGTCCTTTTAGCATGTTCTTGCTTCCTCTACCAAATTTCTCACTTCTGAGCTTTACTAAATCAAATCCACAAATATGTTATTTACACATCATTTTTCATGAAACATCTTTTTTTCTGTTGGAGAGGGGAAGTAGATAACTAATTAATCAAATTGACAAACCAACCTGATGCAGAATCCATACAACAATTCCAGCAAACTCAACTATTCCTATGTATCTGTCGATCCAACTAGCATCTTCGGGAGCATCTACATCCACCACAGGTGCACTGAGAATGTTGTGTTGTGCAAGCAATTTCACTGCTTCTGCTAGACTGGTATCTGATTTTATCTCAACTTCTGAACAAAATTATGAACCAAAAAGAGTTACATTTTGTGTAGAATTACAATCTTTCTCTTCGTGTCAGTTGATCCAAAACACTCGGTGTTCATCAGTGCAAAAACATTTGCGTAGTTTGTCATCAAATACTAGAGGTCAATTTTCATGTGGGGGTATAATGATTATACTATAGTCAAAATCTCTTTTTTCATCCCTAAGAATCAAGGTTTGAAAACTTATAACTGCAAGTACAGTACAAAAAAACTACAGAAAAATACAATTTATGTAGTCACAATTACTTCAAGAAAAGCTTATCAGGAAAAATCCCAGTTACCCTTTTCCAAAACTTGGTGAAGATTGATAACTGAAGTGATGTGAGTGGAATGAGTACCTTGATTTGAAGGAGGTAAAGGAAAGGCAGAGACAGGGATGCTCTCAAAGCAAGCATTGAGCTTTTCATCAGGACTAAGCTGTGGCTCCTGAACGTCCCATAGATCCTCCACTCTCAACCCCACCTTCGCCTCTGGGCTCCGTGGACTTTCTTCCATTGTCACCATAACTCCCACTCTTTCTTCTCAAACACCAATACTCAAAAACTAGTCTTTACACATCCCCATAAATACTTCAACAGAAGAACACATAATCTACTAACACTTCACAAGCTACTTCCCATACACCGAAGATCACCACCGCATGATTTAAAAACTTGGAACACAATTCGTTGACTTAGGAACATGGAAAAACGTGGAGGAACACGATGAGACTACACATCGTGTGATGAAGTGTTTGTTTTACACGTAATGTCTCATTGTCTTGTCCTACGTTGTATAGCGACTAGTAATCACCGAGCTTATCCAAAGTCTGTATTATATTTTCGGCACACGTCCTCATCCGACATACCACTCTTATTGCTAATAATGGTGTGCGGTGCTATCGTGCGCCATTGAAGCTTTCTCACATTACTTCATTTTTCTAAGAATGGTTGATTTTAGTTTTAGCTATTGTTATTTTTTTTTCTTTAACTATCTTTTTTAGGGTTAAATATAATTTTGTTTTTTTAACTTTGAATGAAAATTGAAATTAGTCTCTTAAAATTTTGAATTAATTTAGTTTCTTCATGTAAAAATATGTGAGTTTTAGTTCTTTTAACAAACTTTTATTAAGTTTATTTGATATTTCAATCATGCTTTTCAATTAACATTGAAGCAAAAATGTATCAAACGGAATAAACAACTCAAATGTTATCATGAGACATATGACGCATTTGAAGTGTCAAATCAACTCAACAAAATTTGGTTAAAATAACTAAATTTACTTATTTCTAAAATTTAGGGACTAAATCGAACCAAAGTTTCAAAGAGAAACTAAATTCAATTTTCACTACAAGTTAAGAGATCAAAAATATATTTAACTTTTTTTATTTGCTATTTATCATTTTAATTACTTTTTTCTATATATTTTAAAATATTATTTATAATATTTTATTTACTCGGGTAAATTTCTCTTTAAATATTTACGTGAGAGAGAAGTAACGATAAAATTAATTTATGCACGCTTTAAAAAAATTATACACTAATTTTCTTACAAATTAAATTAATTTATGTATAAACTAATTTTGTCTTATAAAGAAACTAGTTCCATTTCTTTCTTCTTTTTTCTTGGTTCATATTAAAAAACTTGTTCAAACATTTTATATATATATATATATATATGGATAAGAACTGAAACAAATTAAAATTATGTGAAAATTAATATAAATAATTTGACTAATTTCTAAATACAAAACCAAAGACTAATTAAATGTTATTATATATTTCATTCAGTTTTATTTTTTCCTTGAAAATTAGTTAATTTTTGTGTAATTTCAATGGACACAAATGTTCTCCTCTTAGTTTTGATAAGTAATGATTGATTTCTTTCATCAGAACAACAATGATTGACCTTATTTATGAGTCACCATTTATATGTATACTTTCTTTACACTAAAGAGAGGACAATGAGTAGGATATTTATGTTGGGCAAGCTGATAGGAGAAAAGGGAAAATGATTGGGACATTCACTATTCATTAAGCTGACTCGATAATATATTATAATTTTTCTCTTTCCCCTTCACTCCAACAATTGACTGATAATATTGTTGTTCTTATCCAAATCCCAAAATATCTTGTTTCAAAGTAAAAGAGAAGGATAAAATAAGAGGAACTACTTGTAGTTTAGGTTCTATGCGGAGAGGAAAGTTTATTTTTCAATTTTTATGATTTTTTTTTGACGCATCTTAGTTAAAAATATCTTTACAAACTAAGGGTGTGTTCTTTTGTGTGGATAAATTAGAGGGATTGAAAATAAATTTATATGGATTTGAGGAAAATAATATGTCTATTTTTTTAGTGAATATAGAGATTAAAATGAGTGAATTTGAAAATAAATTTTGTGAAAGTTAGTGAGTGATTTGAGTAATGTAATAGATTAAAAAAAATTAATAAATAGAATTTGAAGATGACTAAAATACCTAAAAATATATGAAATAAATTTTAAATATTAAATTTTAAAAAATATTATTTAATAAATTTTAATAAAAATAATAAAACGATAAATTAAATTAAATTATTATTATTTTTATAATAATTACTATTATTTGAAGTTATTATTAATAATTAATATTATTTTAATTATTATATATATTTTTTATTATTTATTGTTATATTTAATTATTATTATATATACTAGCGAAAACAAAAGCATTATCACACTTGTGTGTATGTATTTTATAAATATACATGATATTATTAGAGCTGTCAAAATGGATAACTCGATCCGACCCGGCTCAACCCACCAGGGGTTGATGATTTAGTGAGTCAACCCAACCCGGCTCACCTTTTAGCGAGCCAAAAAAATTCGAATCTGGCCTGACCCACTACAGGTTGACGGTTTAAACGGGTTGGCTCACGGGTTCACTTAATTAAAAAAATACAATTTTTTTATTTATTTTAGTCAACTAAATTATAATTCTAATTAAAATCTAAATAAACTTTAATACAATCCAAATACAAATCAAAATAAAAAAATACACATTATTTATGTGTTTGCTAAAAAAAACAACATAACATGATCCAAATGTAAAGCACAACTTAATAAAAAACACTTGTGTGACCCTTTTATCGGCGGCTTGATGAGTTAACCCGGCTCACCACGGGTTTAACCCGAATGACCGGGTTCTAGATGAGCCGGGTCAAAAATCAACTCGTATTGAAATTTGTAAGAAAATTTCAACTCAACCCAACCCGAACCCATGGTGAGCTGGGTTGGCTCGCAAGTTCCAACCCATTTTGACAGCTCTAGATATTATATCAGTAAGTAATGATATTATAATGTTATTAAATTAATATATAAAATTAAATTAAATTTATTAAAAAATAAAGTGAAATATATAGAAAAGACGAGAGAATAATCGTTGATAAATAGAGAAAAAGAGAAGAAATAGAGATAGACGGTTTTATAAAAAGCTTTTAAAAGTAACAATCACTTTTAAAAAATTTAATAAATAATTATATTCTAAAGGGTAAAATTGGTATTTTGAATTCTGAATGTCGTTTGGTGATAAAACTACATTCATTCATTAAAAAAACTTAGAAGTGAGAAAGATTCAAAGTTTGGAACAGAAACAAAATTCAATTTTGCATGAAATTTAAAAAAAGATGGTTGATAAAACCCATTTTGGTCTAACTTGTTTTTGGACAGTTGAAAATGGGTTGGACGACCAACCCGTTTACATATCGCAATCCAAGAAAGGCAACCAATCCTCTCCCGTGATAGGGTAGCGGGCTGACGGGCTAGCCCGTCTGACACTGACACGTCCTTTAATTTAAGAAAAATTGAGAAGAATAATGGTTCATCATGTCTTCAAATTACTTTTATAAGTTCTCAACCTAGCTTGTAAATGTGACGCAAGAATATATTCAAACATTCAAGCAGAAAAAATGAAGCATGAAAGCAAGGGAACAATCTTTGTTATTTGCATATTAATGTGAGAATACCCAAGAAGAAGATAATCCCCAATTCGGCAACAGGCACTTTGGATCGAAAAGGCAATGCCCCCAAAACACACACAAAGCATAATAAATTGGGAAGGGAATGCACCTATGACATTGGTGTTGTGGGGGACCAATGCCGACGTGGGTGACTGTCGTCGCCTAGGTTAGATTTGTCGTTGTGAGGTCACAAAGCATGAACGATTAAGACAAAGGGCATCCCCAACAAGAAGAGAAAAAATCATACTTCTTGAACAAACCTGAGACACAAGTTGTCGTGGGTGACTGTTGTCGTCGTCAGCCCGCTCGCCATCGTTCGCGCATTTTTCCTGGGTTGGGTTCATGGTGTGCCTCTCGTTTTCTCTCTCTCATTGAAGGTGTTTGTGAGTGAGTGTACTGAAAAAAAAAAGTTAAACACACCACAAACAAATTAATGATACAAGCCATGATGGGTCAGACCAATTTACACACTAAAATGGGCCATGGACCAACACGCGACCAACCCATTGTGCAACCTAACAGGTTGATGGCCAAACAGACCGGATTGATTCAATCTCACGGGTTCAATAATCTAACTCGACCTACCTATTTCCTCACAAGTTGACTGGCCAACCTGTTAAGTCAAACTCGTTTTATCAACCCTAAAAAAAGCATAAACATTTTACTTTTTAATATAAATTAATAATAACATCCCTTATTCATTTGAAAAATAATAGGTTTAATTATGCATTTGGTCCCCATTTTGGAGTCAAAATCTCAAAATAGTACCCAAATTTTTAAAAGTCTCAAAATGATCCATTTTTTTGTTGAAACGTTTCACGTTTGCCCTTTCCGTTAAGTCAAGGTTGACGCCGTTAGAGGGAGTGTCACGTGTCAGTTCCTCGATTTTTTGAATTTTTTTATTATTTTTATTTTTTTCTTGAATTTTTTTAAAAAATCAAAAAACTGACACGTGTCAAGCTATCATCGTGCCACATGGCAGTGACAGAGTGATGTGGCAGTGACAGAGTGATGTGGCAGTGACAGTGACACGTGTCAGTATTATGCCAGATGTCATTTTCTTAGTCTCAATTTGGTCCCTTTATTTTAATTTGTCTCAATTTAGTCCCAATTTTTGTAAAAATTAGCAATTTTGTCCCTCTTCAAATTGAAACAAAAATTAATTTTATATAAATGTTATACAAATATTTTTATTAAATTTGATATTTTTATTCAAATTGATATTTTTATTATATATTTTTAATATAGCTAAGTTTATTTAAAATTATGTTTCACATTCAACTTTACTTAAAATTTTTTTCAAATTTTAAATTTATATGTGTTTTATTGTTACATGAACTAGTTAATTTATGAATTTTTTTCTATTAACATTATTTTTTATTAACAACTTTTAAACCATTTTAAATAAAGTTCAATGTAAAATATTAATTAAATGAACTTAATTTGATTAAAAATATTTACTTGAAATATCAATTTTGATGAAAATATTTGTGTACATTTATATAGAAATTAAATTTGATTTCAATTTGGAGAGAGACAAAATTGCTAATTTTTACAAAAATTGAAACTAAATTGAGACAAATTAAAATAAAGGGATCAAATTGAGACTAAGAAAATGACACGTGGCGTAATATTGACACGTGTCACTGTCACTGCCACGTGGCACAATGACAGCTTGACACGTGACAATTTTTTGATTTTTTTAAAAAAATTCAAAAATTAAATAAAAAATTAAAAAAAAATTAACAAAAAAATAATAAAAAAAATTCAAAAAATCGAGGAACTGACATGTGGCACTCCCTCTAACGGCGTCAACCTTAACTTAACGGAAAGGGCAAACGTGAGACGTTTCAACAAAAAAGGGGACCATTTTGACACTTTTAAAAATTTGGATACCATTTTGAGATTTTTACTCCAAAATAGGAACCAAAGACATAATTAAACCAAAAAAATATATCCAAATTTATACCAATGAGCTTAATTTAAGTTTAAATATCTTAAATAATAAGTAAATAATAAAAGCTATTGCAAAATTTAAATTTTAATCCAATAAAATAAAATAGAATAATGCAAGTATATATATATATATATATATATATATATATATATATATATATATATATATATATATATATATATATAAGTATTAATGGATATGTTGTTACAAGTTAATTGGAAAATTTTGTATTAGTACTTATGTTTTTGTTAGTTAATTGTAAACTAACATTTTATATTAATATTAATATTAATATTATAAACATTTAAATGTAGTAAAAATATTTAAATTGTATAATAATATTAAAAAATAGAAAATAAGTTCGGAAACATACAAAAATTAAAAAAAAAAACTAAAATTTTAAATACTTACATTTTTTTACTTTTATTTTATGTTCTTTAAATAATAAACAGTTGAATTCCACTTTTTTATTATTTGTATACTCCGTATGTAATATATATATATATATATATATATATATATATATATATATATATTATAAACATTTAAATGTAATATAAATATTTAAATTGTATAACAATATAAAAAGTATAAAATAAGTTAGGAAACATACAAAATCAAGAAGAAAAAGGAATTCTATAATATGTATAGAATAGTTTTGTTAGTGAAGTCAAACTCATCATATACTTAATTAAATTTTTTTTTAATTATGATTTTAATTCATTAACTTTATGTGAGATTAAATTTGAAAAACGCTAAAAATTTAATGATATGATAAATGATATTGCTTAGGTATCTCATGTTTAGGGATGGCAACGGGGTGGGACGGGTTTTGCTATCCCATACTTATTTTCTTAGAAAAAATTCATCCACATCCCCATACCCTAATCCAGCGGGTATCAAACTTTTATCTCATCCTCATCCCCACCGGATAACGGGTATAATCTCGTACACATACTCATACCTATTTTCTTACTACTTCAATATTAATTTTGATTAATTTTTATAAAATCATAAAAAAATATGGTAAATGAAACATAATATTATTAAATATTCAATATTAGGAGGAAGGATGTTTCTTCCATATCAAATACTTTGAAATAAATTATAATTGTTTACATTTTATATTAGAATACCAAATAAAATTTCATGAAAACCAAAATATTTATTAAATTTGCAAACATTAATGAAATCTAGTTGATAAATTTTAAAAATATCTTTAAAAAAATATAAAAGAAAAACAAATATTCAAATTAAAATATATTTTAAATGTTTGTTTACTTCAACCTTTTTAAATTCTAATGAATCTCTTTATTATACACTAATAAAAGTTATAATACATCACTTGATCAAAAAGAACAAATAATAAACATAATAATAAAATTTTGACATAAATGTTATATCTTTTGAGCTCCAATATATGTTGTATGGTGATAAAAGAAATATTCATGTCAATTAAATTAAATTTTTACATTGTAATAAATACAAGTTATTTATACAATTATAGTGAAAAAATTATAGTATGATTGATAATGAGTTAGAAAATAAAAAATAATTAGATAAATTATATCAAAATAGTATTTTACATTATGAAAATAAACAACAAATAAAAATATTAAAAAATTAACCAATTATGTCTTAGAAACAATTTGAGATACAATTGAAAGAAATTACATAAAGAAAAATAAATGTATAATTAAGGATATGATAAGATGAAAAATACCTTAGAGATCTAAGAAAACTTTTCAAATATCAATATATATACTCAATGGTTGAGAAACAACGAAATTTTTTTTAGCAAAATAAAATAGTTCTTCAAATAAAAAAAATGAATAATAATAAGTAAACTTTTTTTTATATGACAGTTGAGATTAAAACAGACAAAATATGTTTGAGGGCTTAATTAGACCCCTCTAATGTTCCTGATATTTATATATATGATGAAGGAGATACAAAGAATTTGAAACATTAAAGGCTGCAACTAGGTGCTAGGTTAGAGGTTATCTAACACTCAACTTCCTAGCTTACACATCATGATTGCCTAAATATACTAATTACTTCTACAATTACTTAGTAAATGAAATGTTTATGTTATTAAACATTTAAATTGAGAGTATTAAACATTCTCATGTGAAAGGAAAATATACAATAAATAAAAATATTAAAAAATAATAGAAATATTCAAATGTGAGACATAATTTTTTTTAATTGACATACATCATTTTAGCATAATTACATAAAGGTTATGATAAGATGAAAAATATATTGAAAATGCGAATAAGTTTTATGAAAACATATTAGAAATGCGAATGAATTTCATGACAAACCAAATAATTAAAAAATAAAGAATAGAAAGTGTATATATATATATATATATATATGGTTATTTAATTAATTGTGAATATTTTAATAGTTTAAACGACGGAGATATGGTGGGAATGTATTATGACGGAGATATATACATCCCATACCCATCCCCAATTGAAAAAGTAAAGAATTCCCCATACTCATACCCAGTCAATACAGGAATTCCCCGTCAAAATGCTAACGGGTTCGGACAATACTCACGAAGACAAATTTTTTTGCCATATCTATTCATGTTAACATACATACCGACGTAGACACGTGTTTCAACATGTGAACACATATATAATAATGTCATTTACCATAACAAACCTTTAACATACTCTATCTAGAAAGAGACTAGTTTAAAAATGAAAATATCAAAATTTAGAATAATAAAAACATTAAACACTCATAATATTTTTTAATTTTTTTTATCTTTCATTCAATATTCATACAAATCCCTCTTCTTATATTAACAACAAATTTATTTCCATATTCTTTTACAAAACTAATATTACAAATCAAATCAAATTTATTTCCCTCTTCTTATTCATTCTATTTTTTTTTTCCTATAGCGATCAATTAAAAGTTACTCCGCAAATTTCAAATTAATCTTTTTCAATTTAATTTTTCCCTAATATCAATTTTATTTTCTTTTTTCTTATTTTATTTATGTATCATTTTTTTTCTCCTCTCCTTTCAGACGCCATACAAAGATCCGGAATTTAGCCGTCTACAGTGGTGTCCATCTACCGATGAGTGCGACTTATATATTGTTAATAAACCAACAAATACATGGACTTATACAAAGATCTGATCATCTCATTTATATATTTCCAATTAAATTAAGAGGATAAGAGTAAATTAACAATTAGTACATATGGAAATTACTGTTTCTCTTATAAGTAGAACTAAAAGTAAGAAAAAAAATAAAAAAATTTGTCAAATCAAATTTATAATTATCCAAATCCCTTTAAGTCAATCTAAATGAATTCATCTAAAATTCAAATTCCTATTTTTAGATTTTAATTATAATCTATTTAATTGAAATTGAATTGGATATAAATTGGACAATTTTTTTAATTTTGAAGATCCAAAATTAAAGTGCATATTCGACATTTAAAGTTATGAAATCAAATTTCACACCCAAGATATCATCAAGTTGGAATCATGCAACATTAGGTTAAGTAGGCATGGGTCGGAGCCAAGCACATGAAACATCAAGTTGAGTAGGCATGGGTCAAAGCCAAGCACAACTGACTCAGGTCCAGTCAAATCGGCTCAAAACCAAGTTAACTTGCGACAACTCAAACACGGATTGAGTAGAGTTAGCTTAGACCCAAGTGGAGTTGCGTCAACATGGACCGATGTCAAGCTATGCCACCTAGGCCTAGGTTAAGTCAAGTCAACCTAGACCCACTTTGAGTTTATTTGACTTGAGCTCATGACGAGGCAAGTCAGCTTGAGCCCATGTTTAGGCGAATGAGGTCAAGCCAATGACCAAGATCAATAAACTCAAGCCAAAGGTTAAGCAAAGTTAACTCAGGTCAAAGGTCAAGCTGGACCAAGGTCGAAATGACCAAGGCACAAGTTGAGAACCCATGTTGAGCTAAGATGGCATGGATCAAGTTAGATGAGTTAACCCAAGCCCAGGTCAGACCAAGTCAGTCCAAACCCAAGTAAAAGAGAGTTTCATGGGCTAATGCCAAAGTCAGCTTAGGCCTATATTAGGTGAGTTGCCCAGACCAAAGTCAAGTTAAGTCGTCCAAACCCAAGTTGAGTTGTGTTGCCCCTGACCCATGTCAAGTCGAGTCTGCTCAAACCCGCAAGTCAACCAAGCTTAGGTCAATACAAGTAGATCTCGACCAGATTGAGTTGAATCATTCTCGGACCCAAGTCGAGTTGAATCATCTCCAACCTAGGTTGAGTTGAGTCTTCTCATGTCAGGGTCAAAGCGAGTTGAGGTCCTAGTCAATCCTAGTTCACCCATACCCAGATCGAGTTGAGTAGATTGAGTTGAGTTGACCTTAAGCTAGAATGAGTCGGGTTATCTCAAGCCCATGTTGAGACAAGTTTGTTTGGCCCAAGTCGAGTCAAGTTAATTTGTGCGCAAGTCGAATTGAGTCAACTCATGCATGATGGAACTAAGTCAAATCGTGCCCAACCAAGAGTTGAGTTGGGTTTACCCAGCCTAGGTTGAGCAAAGTCAACCCAAACTTTGGTCACGTTCATCCGCCCGGGCCTAAGTTAAGTCGTGTTGGCCTAGTCCAAGGTCAAACAAATTTGGGTCAATCTAAGTGTGAATCAACTACGACCCGCATATGGTGGAGTCGACCTTAACCTAGGTCAAGTAGAGTCAACCAAGGCCCAAGTTGAACCAAGTAGCCAGATTATAGGTCGAGACGAGTCGCCTTGGACTTTGACCAAAGTCGTGTCGAGTCAACCTAAACTCAAGTCGAATCAAGTTGGTATGAACCAAGGGGGAATGAATTTGGCCGAAAAAGGCCAAAGTTTTCTTCGAACATATTTGGAGTGCTAGCAATAAGAGCATTCAAAATAAATTGGTGTACATCGTGGTTTCGTACCTTCCCAATGGAAATTAGCCTTGAGTTATTTGAGGATCTTGACTCTTCAATTGGCCCCCAAATAAAATTGTGCTTGAGGAGAAGGATGGCAAAAGGGAGAGGCAATGTGCGTAAAATCCTTTAGGAACCTACGGTAAAAACCAAAAACTACAAGAAAGCCACACAATGATTTTAAGGAACTAGGGGTAAACCAAGCCAACATGGCTTGGATATTAATTGGAACGAGCTTGAACCAATAGTAAAATAAGGTGGTAAGTTTAGCAACTGCGTCTTTGAGACGGCAAGAGAATGGACCTAGACGTCGGTGTCAGTTAGGTTTGTGTTAGTCATACCGGAGGGAATCAAAGCACCAAGCTGATAAAGGGAAAATTATAAACACAACTGTTCCAGTATTTGAGGACGAATGGTTACCCGCTGAGAGTGGGATACCAAGGGAAATCTGAGTAATGCTTCTTTTTCATATCCTTGTTACTGCATTGCACCTTCTTATTTAGTAAAATAAGAAGTAACAATATACATGACAAGAGGAAAATAAATAACAAACCTCAATAGTGGAGAATAACCTTAATTCTTGGGCTGTTAGATCAAAGCCTCGGAGGTTAACTTATATCACATGATTGTGATGGATCTCCTCCACCTATCCCATATTAAATTTATATAATTAAATCTATTCACTCCTTCACATGTTAGCCACAAGCTCCTCTATGCAGACATGGGTACCACTGCATCACAAGAGTTTGACTAAAACATAAATTTAAATTTTGGCTTATGCAATATCTTTTTAGAATAGCAATAGAAACAAAGCTTTATATCACCTAATGGGATTGATTATATTTATCACTCAATAAAAAATAACAAAAAAGAGGTAATAAATTCAGTAAAATAAATTAATTAAACTATTACTTTAAGCATTGTCTCAGTCTACCTCTATTACTTTAATTAAACTATCCTTCATTGGATAAACATTTCTTATCAGAGTCTTTTTAGGCTAGTCTTTTATATTTCTCTAAATGTTAATCCAGCCTCCTCAATCATAGGTCGGTCTTAGAAGCCAGAGCATGACTCGGAGGACTCAAAATGAACCAGGGGCAACCAAAATCCATGGATAGATACATATTTTCTGAAATTCTGTACAGAATGTCTGATCACATTCCCCTTGATTTTCACTACCTAAAGGTCATTTTCTTTGTTCCTACAGTCTTTCCGTTCTTCTACTCCTCGACTGGGGCACTCAAACTCTCTTCCCTAACAAGGAATATGAAAGGTAAGTAGGGTAGTTAGGAAAAACAAAATAGAAACTCCACCTTTAATGTTTTCTTAATTGCGTCCAAGAGCATCACTTCCTGCAGTTTTGCGGTTCAAGTATCGAATGGCAGCATCCTCGACCCTGGAAATATTGTAAAAAGAACACAAACAAATTAGAAAATATTTTGACAGAAAAGTATAAAGAATATTGTTAGCCCTATATTCATCCATGTCATAACTTTTATTTCTCTGTGGTATAAGTAATCCATGCAGCATTTTCAGAGTGAGTATGGTATTGTATTACAATTTCCTACCAAAGTATGACTCGTCAAAATCTGATTTTTTTTTCCCCAATATATTAAACTCACAAGTTTAGCAAGTGAATACTCACATTCAGGTCACAACCTTTCTAAGCAAGTGTATTATGCATACAAACCTTACAACAAAAACAGAAAAGGTCAACCATTATCATAATACTTACCATGGTTGATTGTAGAATTCAGAACGAAGTTCCTTTTCAATGTTATGCCTGGCATCTCCGGCAACAAGTTTCAAATCCTTGCTTTGAGAAGTAATCAAAGTATCAATAAACTCCACCGGAGACTGACTAAAACTAAGAAAAAATGCCCGTCTTCTTCGATGCTCTTGGATCTTCTTTAAGGAAGCACAAATGGCCTCATCATAAGCTTCAATCTCCTTTTGGCTCTCAAGGCTTGACAAGAATGTAGACTTGTCTTTTTCCAGTGGAAAAGGCACATCAACCTGTATATCATAACATGCAGTTACAGCTGGAGCATATCCAGAAAGCTTGATGTTATGCTCCAGATGTATTGGCTGTGGCTGTGACAAATGCTGTGCTAACTTCTGAAAAACCGTGGTGAAATCCATCTTCTCTTCACCAAACACCCTTTGTAGAGAAGGATCACAAATGAAAGACGAAGGGTCATTTGGGCTCTGTAGCTTCCTGGATTTCACATAGTTAAAAATAGAAGCTATTATTCTTGGACGAGTCTCAACCTCAATACCTAAGAGTTTAGACAGTTGTTGTGAAACCATAAACTTGTCAGGTGTATAATTCATTTCCATTGCAATCAATGCAGTAAATTCTTTGTTTCCTTTCCTCTTCACCTCAAAACCATCCTGTTGGGCAGGTGAACGTGCACTATCCCATACAATGACATGATTATCAGGATAAATGCTTTGATCCAAATGTATGGTAATTTTCTTGAAAAAAGCAGAGAACTTTGGGTACGAAGGACTCGATCTCTGCGAAATTCCAGACATCGAATCCATACCATCTTCCAATATCCTTCCAGTTATCCTGAGAGACCACGAAGATTCATTGGCCTTCTTATTCTCAGAATCCATTTTAGCATGATTTGAGAAGGTATTGAACACATAAACCCGAAGAGTTTTCTGAACATGGGGAGGGAGCCTAGCCTCCTGTATATCAAACTTTCTCCTGGCCAAAGCAGTATCAACCTGAGCCTCAAAATCAAGTAATTGAGTATACAGAGCAGACTCAGGCAAAAACATAGCCCCCTTCCCTGGTGATTGCTTCTTTTGCTGCCGAGCACCCGGCATGGATTGGTTCATATTCGATGAATTATGAGACCTTAACAGGGGCTTTGGGGTTGGTCGGTTGGCTTTTCCGGTGGCCGGGGATGATGTGCCATTAGCAGCATTAGTATTTACACTATGCAAATGGGCAAAAGGCTGAGTTTGAGGTTGTGGATGAGCACGTGCAATCTGAGACTGCAATTGTGTCTGTGCATATTGAGCTTGTGCAAGCACGTGAGATTGGGACTCTGAAAGCTGAAAGAGACCAGGGAATTGTGTCTGAGGACGTGACTGAGACTGTGGTTGTGTTTGAGAGTGTAAAGGGGTTGAAATTGAATGGTTCCATTGCTGAATGGGGTTAGGGTGGTGTGCTTGTGTGCCCATTCCAGAATGACCAAACAAAGATGATGCAGCCACATTCTTTGCTTGATTATTCATTCTGATTGCTGCTTCTAAGATCTAATCGGAAATCTTCTCAGTATGCAAATTCATGAAACTGAAATTAAATATTATAAATTTAGAAAAAAAAAATCAGAACAGCTTTTGTCAGAAGATACAAATAAGATTCTGGGGATCCTGAATTCTGAAAAGGTAACATTTTTAAGAGAAAAACTTTTAGGAAATTTTTAAAACGAAAACCCTAAATACGAAAACACAATGCATGTAACCAAGATGTACGAATTGGAAAAGAACCCGGCAAAAATTCAATTTGGGTTCACCTAACTTAAGGAATGTACATGATTTATGGTTTTTGCAGAAGAAAAAGACAACGGAAAACGTAGAAGAGGAAGAGAGATTCTTACTGATAGTGTCCGTTTCGGATTCTCAGGAATTCAACAAAAGAAAATTGCTGGATTGCATGATGAATGTTTTCTTCCCCTTTTTCATCCTTTATACCCAAAAAAACATGCTCTCTGGTTTTTTTGAAATACAATGGTTTCAAATAACCTTTTTTTATTAATAAAACACTTTTTTTTTATTAGTAAAAGACATATTACCACTGACTATGCCTTGTCTGGTAAGAGAACTTGTGTGGTAAGAGAAATTGCTATTTAGGTTAAATCTTGTCATCAATATATTTTTTACTAGCATTAATTATTAATATTAAAACATAACATATGTGGATTTTTTTTTTTAAACTTACATCAATTTTTAAAATGATTCATTAACATTAAACACAACCCTCTCCTGCACATTATTAAAAAAATACTTTATAAGGCTAAATTTAAAATAATTTATAAAAAAATGCTTAAAATAATAATGGAGAGGTAAATTATTTATTTATTATTATATATGGGCGTCCAAGTGTATTTATCAATTTATATAGACACATTTAAATTTCTTATTTAAGTATGTTTTACGACATATGCTAAAGTTCACAATTTTTTATAGATATAGGTTAATGCAAAAAGCGTGGGAAGCAAGAATTTGGTATTTTAGGAATGATAACGATATTAAAATAAATGAAATTTAATTATTTTAATATTAAACGTTCAATAACAAATATAAAATTTATAAAATTTTCTAAGAAGTCTAGTTACTTTAAAACATACTATTTATTGAAAAAATTATTTTTTAAAGTTTTCTAACTTCTTTCTTCTTGTTCTTACTCTTTGTTTGTCTGATTAAAGAATCGAGACTGTAAGATTAATCTTCGCGGCGAGTTCTTCAATTTGGAACGATCAATTTCTTCCTTCACGTAAGTTGAATTCCAGCCTTTTCTTTTCTATTGCATTGAGCATTTTTCCGCTTTCTTTTTAATCTTCTATATGAGTCTCTATTAATCAATGATCATATCGACATATCTTGATCGTATTTCTGATGTTTCTATTTGTAGATAAAACATCCTCTAAAGCTATAGATGTTTTGGTTATCTTGGATTTGTTTGAGTCATTATGTTAGGTAAGGGAAATTAGTTTGTGCTTTTAAACTTTGATTTCTGTTTACTTGAATTGAATAGTGTATGTTGGCATTATATTTGAATTAGTATAAGCTTGATAAATCTATGTTTGATTTGATGGAGAGAATGAATGAGAGAATCATAATTTGAACAATTGAGCATATTGGTACACCTTAGAATATGTTTTAAAAACTAGCTAAGCCAAAGGAAAGAGTAGGAAGTACCAATTTGAGTAATTGAATAAGTTAAACTCCATCATTCTAAATTGTGGTTTGAAATTGGAATTGAATGATATGATTCTAAATTGAACAATATCATTGATTGGAATCAATTAAAGATTGGTTTACTAATAAACCTTTTAAGTCGCTTCAGATTTTTGCAAAAATATGATTTCCTCACTAATGTAGTGTAATGTGAAACCAAAGATCAATCCTAAGAAAGACAATGGACTCAAGTGCTTAAAAGTGTGATTTTTTGTTGGAAATGGAGGAAATCTACTTTATTTAAAACTTAAAGTAAATAAAATATCCTAACAATGAAATGAAAATGATGCATGAATTCTATTCTAAACATTTATATTCAAAATGAGCCTAGAACAAAGGAAAATCCATGAATTAGCATCCTAGAGCAATCTGAAATGCATGGAATGAATTACTAAAGTATGAAACATTGTAACTGATGATATGCAACTACTTTAAATTGAAAACCATAAACTAAACTAAAGAAACCATGAAACTAATATTGACAGAGAAATGCTTTTACATGAATGTACAGGGCAATATGTGTTTTCATTACATAATGCACGAAATTCCATGATTAGCATCCCAATCAACTCATCTCAAGGTATATTGAGAAATGGAAGTGGAACGAAATCATTTGATTCAATGTGGAATGAGAATCAAACAAAACAAAATCTAGTTTAACTATGCTGATGAACTAATGAATTTAACTATCAAATTAGAAACTTTGATTGTAAGCTTCATACCTAGCTACTTAAAGGGAAGTCATGAATCAAGAAAATAAAAAATGATGCACGAATGAGGGAACAAGAATTAAAAACATGAAACAATGAAGTGTAAAAATGAAGAACAAGAGTGAACTCATAAGATTTCAAATTGCACTTCTAAACTATGAAATAAACATTCAAACAAGTTTTAATAAGTAAACTAAACAAATTTACAACTAAACCAGCAAATCAATTGATGGAAATGTGAAATTGAATAAAGAAATGAGATCTAAAATAGCAAAATTGAAGAATAAGACAGAGAATGCTTTGGTTTTAAATTTTCAATGAATTCCTTCACTTAATCAAGGATGATTGAGCATTCACTTGATTTAAATTGGTCATTTTGCACTCTTTCTAATCTTGAATGTGTTTCCACACTAAAATTCAGTTCAAGAAGTGAAGTTATGCATCAAAAATAAAAAACTATCAACATTCATGATTTGTTATCAGTGAATGCACAAAATATGAAGAATAGATGAAGAATAATCGGTAGAAATGAACTAGAAACATGATGCAATGTATTGAAAACTTATAAACCACAAAACAAATGGTATAAATCACCAAAAACTGGATCAAATCTTCAAGCTTAGCCTATTGTGTGGTCTACACTTGGAAGACTCCTTTAAACCAAGGAATTTCCCACCTAGAGCACTATGAAAAAAATTGAAAAATATGGATCTATGATATGTCTCTTCGAACCCCCAAACTCAGTGTTTATAACTCTTATATAGAGCTCCTAATCCTAGTTAAAACTAACTAGCTACATTAGTTTAGAGTTATTCAGAAAATACAAACAGAAACTACCTAAAAACTAACTATACTAGTTACTACACTTGATCATTACTAACTCTATTCGAACTGGCATTCTTTTAGAGCAATCCAATGGCCAATCCTGCCTTGAGCACGTGTAATTAAGTGTCCTAAATATTCTTCATCAGTTTACACTTGTCTTTGAGCTTCAAAACAAAAATTCAAACTTTGGTAAACTTTTCAGCATGTGCAATTAGCTTCACTAATTCAAATTTCATAATTTGAAAGAAATGGTGTTTGTTCCACGTTGAATCGGCTTTGCAAAAGTTCGTTTTAATGTCCTTGAGGGACTTCAACTCTTAAATCATCAATTGGAAACTTAAAAGTAAATGTCAACCACAAGGTCAAACTTCAACATTTAAGTGTTATCCAAAAATAGTTCACAATTCTTCTTAGCTGCAAAATTCTTTTTTCTCGGTTTTGAATCAACTCCTAACCATTGAATTGAATGTGTTAACCTGCACACAAGTCACTAAACACAAGTTAGTATCTTATCCACCTAAAAGAATCAAAACTAGACTTAACTATGTACATTAACTACACTCTTGCTAACTATTCATGTGCAATCAGATTTTTTTTTAATTCCAATGCAAATTTAAGACTTTTCCAACTATTCACAAGTGTATTTTTATGTATTCATTGAAGTGCGAAAACTAAATTTCATATTGGATCAAAATTGCAAAAATTCAACTATTGGTCAACTTTCAACACTTATGCAAATTTTGTCCAAGCTTGCATGGCTATCACTTTTTGTGGTATTTTACTGGAAATTATTCTTGATCAACCTTGATACACATGTATGCACTTGTTTCGTTTAAGATTTCTACATAAAACATTAAAACAAAGTTAGCCACTCATTCTACACAATCTACACTACTTTAGTTCACTTAACTAAGCTAAAAACTTAGAAAAGAGAACTAAACTCTATCTTAATACTTTAAACTAATTTTAAACGGGTAACTAAAGTTAACTAAATTGTCCTAAAGAACAATTATGCAAAACTAACGTATAGAAACTTATGCTAGTCCTGCTTAATTCTAACTATGCTAACTAAGCTAAATTCTAACTATAAAGAAAAACTAAATACTTAACTATTTACTACATCAATTAGCCTAAAACCCATAACCTAAAACTATAACTATTCTAAAATTCTACTTCTAAACTACACTTAACTAATACTACCATAACTATCTAATATATACTATTCTATACTAATATTTACTACCAAACTAATGAATTATAAAAATAGCAATCAAAATATAATCTAATTGTGACTTTAAAATTGAACTTAAACTAAGAAACTAATATTAAGACTAAATATTCTACTAATCTAAACTATTTCTAAGACTAATTCTAAGACTAACACTAAAACATGCTAAAAACATCAAATTAAGCTACATTTGTAAAACTAAGATAAGATTCTCTCTAACTTAAATATAACCTAAAAAAATATGAATTAACGACTAAAAGTAACCCAAAACAATGCAATTAGTCAATCAAATTTTCAAAGATAAGGGACTTATCATTTACATCTGTAGGAACTAAAGAAAAGGGTAGAGGTACCAATTAGAGTCAATTGAGCAAGTTAGATTTCTTCACATTCACTTTTTGTTTTATGTCATGGCGTTGGACGGTAGAAGAGGGTGTTGGGCGCCAATTAAAATTTCAAGGTTTGCAGCACTTTCGCTCTAGGGCTCCAGCGGCACCACTTTGACAGTGGCTCCCTCACTTGGTTCTCGTTAAGTGAGTCTATGTGTTCATTGACTTTGTGTCGTTGGGCGACACCTTATGCCACTAAGCGACAATCTTTAAAATTCATCTAGAGGTGTTCCAAGGGTTCTGTCGTTGAGTGCCAGTTTCCTCGTTGGACATTAAGTCCCTGGAGTGTCAGCGTTGGGCGCACCTATAATACCGTTGGACGCAATTTGTTTTGCATATTTGAGTGATTTTTTTTCTCGGGTTTTATGATACTAATGGATAATTTAGTTTTTTATTTGGTTATTAAAGTGAAATATTGGCATGAATGGATGGCTTATGGGGTATTTTTAGGGAGGAAATCCCATTGAAGATGTATCTTTAGAGTACACATTGATGTGGGAGTTTAGGGTTGGAAGTTATCCTGACACTTTAATAACCATTCGGACTCAAGTAAAGTAGAATGGCGTATGTAGTGAGAGTTATAGGAGGTCCTAATCTAAAGAACAATGTAGTTTTTATGATACTAAAGGGTTACCCTTGTGAGTGGAATCGTGAAGCATATCATCTGCATTGTAGTAGAGGTCACTACAAGTGCAAAACCTCTTGAGATTCGACGTTGATGTTTGTATCCAGATGAAGGAATCTATAAGAGTTTGGTTTTATGTATGCTTCTATATGGAAATTATATGACTTATTGTATTTTGTGTATGTTATCTCTTTTTCAGTTAACTTACCTTTTTGTGTGTTTCGTGGTTGTTGTGTTATTTTCTTCTCTTTGCAATGATCACCTTATTGGTTTAAGTAGATGAAGATGCAAGTGTAGGGGAACCTCTTGTGGATGAGGAGACAACTGCTTGAGTCGTGGGTGATATTAGATTTTGTCAAATATAGTATTGTAATAGAAACATAATAAAGTAAAGATTGAGAATGTATATGGGAGATATTGTTATGGTCTTATCCTGTAAGACTGTATTAATATACAATACACATTAGATTAATTGTTTTTCTGATATTCATAATGAATTATTTTAGTTTAGTAGTATTATGGTATTAAAATGGGATGCTTGAAAAAGTCATTTATTAAGCTTAAAAAATATTATATATTTAACTGATCTAATGTATGAAATATGTTAAAAAAAATAATAATATATTAAATAAGTAAGGGAAAATGGTTAACTATAAGAGTATTTGGACTACTTTAAACACAAACTTCTTCCATTTACATAATTACTTAATTTCTAATAAGATTCTGGTAAGTGTGTTTTACATACTTTTGGAACACTTAGACTTGTTCACTTATTCTGATTTTTTATTAGAAGCGATGGATTTATGGGTATTTTATGTGTTCGCTTGCATGGATTTTCGAGAGAGGAAGGCCACATATTTACGGGACATACTATTCATTATGTCCCTTTCACATTAGTAATATTGTCGTTGACGCGATCAAATTAATAATACTAAACTATAGCAACTTCAGTATTGCCAAGTTTGTAGTAAACAAACTATATAGGGTTAAGTTAACCCTGAGTCGTATCCCAATGAATACATAATTGATTTTAAATATTTGATTCTTCTAAAAATCTAAGCTAATGCAATTAAAACTATTTGAATGATTTGCAAAAATATTGAGACGAATTTGAGAATAAATGAAATAGTGGATTAATAAAAGACTTTAAAACAATTATAGTAAAATAGGCTAATTCCACTATTTTTTCAAAATAGATTCGTCATCGACTATCTAAAAATTATTGTTAAATGAATTATTGGTGTATGGATTTGTAGATTAATTAATGTAAAGTCTCAATTAATTTGTAGGTATTGTCTCTATCAACCAAAGTAAAGTCTCAAGTAAAAGTGAGAACTTTTAGATTATCCATAGTAAATTCAATCAAAATACAGTCTCAATTAAATTTTACTATGCCTAATTATGTCTATTCCTTTGCTTCCTAGCCAAATAAAAAACTTAATTAATCAAAGTAAAATCTTGACTAATTTTAGTTAAAGTGATTACCTTTAATCAAAGTAAAGTCTCAATTATTGGTAAAAACTTATTTAATCACATGAAAGTTTCTAAATAAAATCTAATTAAAGTCTTAATTGAATTTAAAAATTCTTCAACTCATATGATTAACATGCATATAGATTTAAAATCATTACTTTCTATTCGATTAAGAAGTAAAGGATATTGATAAATGAAAATCACAACAATAATGATGAATGATGAATGAGAGAAAAGGTAAATAGGTGGAAGAATGAAATGAGAGATGTGGTGGATGGTAGCTTCCAAAACCAGAGTTGTTAATTGTCCTCCTTTTGCTCCCCTGGGTCTCTTTTTATAGAACTTGGACTGAGCATTTATGTTGATGAAATCTTCTATTAATTAATAGATATCTTTAAAATAATCCAAAATATTTGAGCAATTTTAATAATATTTGGCAATTACCCTCCGTTGATATTTTCAAATATAGTTAAATTAATTAAAAATAATCTGAGAATAATTCAAAAACTGAATTTTTAATCCAAAATTCCAATTCAGTCCCTACTTGTTTGAACAAACTTTGACTAGCTTTGAACAGTTGACCAAACTTTGGTTGTTTGACCTGTTGATTGCCCATTGATAGGTTGTCACGTGCAACGGGTGCTAGACTCGTGTTTTTTCATTACAGGCTGATAGTGATGAGAGTGATGATGTTTCGCGAACTAGCAGAGCTGCGATCTGGGTCACATGGATTTGGCATTGGCGTTGCTGCATTTTGCGGCAACAAGGTTTGGAAAGAAGATGGCGGCATCTTGGTGGCTCGGTGATAGTGTTGTAGGGTTGATGCACTGATAACTGTCAATTATTAGTTAAATTGTGTATCATTTAGACATTTATCTTGCACTAAATCAATGTAAAAATCATTAGAATTTCCCTAATTTTACACAATTACAAAATGAGGTGATGAGAAGTTAAAAAAAGTGGAATTTAATACATGTTGTGCTCTTTTACAGGTAAAATGAAGTAAATTATGAAATTGGTGTTGAGCCCAAAAGTTGCAGCTCAAGCCAAAACATGAAGTGAGAAAGTTCAATTTTAAGCTTGCGGCTGAGTAGCGAAATTTGATGCTTAAGCCATATTTTAAGAAAACTTCACTACAAAGAAACATGAAGCAGTAGATTTGAAGCTGAGCACGAAAAGGAAACCTCTAGTGTAGGGAAACCTCCATTACTGACCTACAAAAGATGGATGTCCAAGCTTGGGAAGAAACCCACTTTGGAAGGAAACCGCCATGGCTAAACTTCAAAGATGGAAGCTAGAGAAACACCTTGAAATCTATAAATACAGGGCATGACCCCTGGTTTATTCATGTTGATTTTGTATACTGGTTTTATACCATTCTAGAGAGAGATACTCTTAGTTAGTTTAGGACATTAATATATAATAGTATATAGTTATGGAAGGAAGGATGCTACTTTAATTCCTCTATAATTGGGATTAAATGTAACTTCTAAACTCTCTTTGTATTGCACTTGATTATATATATATATATATATATATATATATATATATATATATATATATATATATATATATATATATATTGTGTACTTGTTTTACGTGTTGGTTACTTGATTTGTATTTCACTTCGTTGTGATTGGCCAATCATCACACCTTATCATCACTAGATGCAGAGACATTTGGGTTTAGATCCAATCAAGTCTGTAAGACTTGAGAAATTAATTAATTAATAAATGCGGGAAGTAAGAGCCTTTATGACATTAATTATTGATTGATGTGATGTGGAAAAGTACTAGCTCATATGGTTGAGAGTACTTGATTTGTGTGAGAGGACTTGGGTTCGAGTCTTATGTATGCCAATTATGTGTTGTATGGTTTATTATTATTTTGTTTTGGTAATGTAATTGTGAATGGTGAGTGATAGTCTAATCATAAGATTATAATGGTTATCACAAAATGTGATTTGGCATAGTGGTTATGCTTTGCTCTTATGAGTGGAAGGTCACGGGTTCACCTATAGAGAGGAGCACGAAATTGAGGTTGTGAGGTGAGGTTTTAGGTGTGTAAGGGGCTGAATTGAGAGAGAGTCTGTGGCAAATCATTGGCGAACCAAGGAATCCCATTTTCTTCCCAATTTCAATCAAGCATTCAGGTTAGGGGAGCTGGCCTGTGGCAAATCATTGGCGAACCAAGGAATCCCATTTTCTTTGGTTTGATGTGGTGCAAAGCTTTTTCTGGACTTGTATGATTTGGGGTTGAGGGTTTTGGTACAGGATTGTATTATGGGTTACGTTCTGGTTTTTGGGTAGTCAAAATGTGATGAAAACTCGTTTATAGGGTGTGATAGATGTTGTATGTGGAATGGTATTGGTTAAATTGAATGTTGGCGTGAATTGTGGTTGTTTCGTGTGCGATCAGAAGAGAACCTCTACAATCTTCGCCCAAGCGAGTCCATCTCGCCTAGGCTAGAGTTGCAAAGTCTCGTTTTTGAATTTGGTTCGCATTTCTCGCCTAGGCGACTAGGGGCAGGGTTGAGCGACTTGGTCTCTCGCCCAAGCGAGTTCGCGAGGAAACCTGGATGTCCTAAGCGCGACTTCTCGCCCAAGCGAGTAGTTCTGGGGTTTTGGGCGACAAGGATGCTCGCTTATGCGAGAACGGTTCGCCTAAGCGAGGTCGTGACGAGACTTGTTGTTTTGCTGATTGAACCCCCATCCAGGCGAGAAGTTTTGTGTTTTGAGCGACTTAGGGTCTCACTCAGGCAAGAAGGGCTCGCCTAAGCGAGATGAAGAGAGATAGCCACTGTACACGCTCGCCCAGACGAGGTGGACTAGCTTAAGCGAGACTGAGGTTCTAGCTTGAGCGAACTGACATGGCTTAAGCAAGAAGAGCGCAGAGGCATGTGTTTGTGCACTGTTTGGATTGTTACTTGTTATTTCCTAAAGGATAGGAATCATATGCTTGTGTTTGAGGTGTTTGGCTTGAAGGACTAAGTCCAATAGGGGTCTGGGATGTGCTTGATGGTTGGACACATGATGGGCATGGAACTGGTTGAGTTCCCGTCGGCTACTAATGGGCGAGGAGTCCTTAGTATGGTGATTACAT
>Ga0214542_1003093_pt1 | contig 34261 bp, 20 predicted proteins | sample CNSS1metaG_FD_160096 | JGI IMG/M metagenome (GOLD analysis project Ga0214542, IMG submission 160096) | Root nodule microbial communities from cowpea collected in UCLA plant growth center, Los Angeles, California, USA - CNSS1 | ecosystem: Host-associated > Plants > Roots > Nodule | place: USA...
TATATATATATATATAAAGGGGCCTCATTGAGGTTAATAGTGATGGTGGTGGTGATTTTGGATAAAGGAGTACCTGATGGAGGAGAAAGATGAGGGGAGAATGGGCCAGTAACATGGGTTAGTGTGGCTGTGCTCACTGTTTGGTCATCATGGTTGGCCGCAACATGAGGAGACACACCTATATTTGGCCACACAAAGGTTCCCTGAGGCTTTCAAATTTGAAAACTACTTTTCAGCCTTTCAATCTTTGTTGTCTGGATCTTTGCTGCACTGTTGTTTTTCTGCATCTGTGTATCCGCTGAGTTTGTTGCTTTGTTCTTGTAGCTTTTCTTTTCCTTCCTTGTCTCCCCTCCTATCATAGGAGTCCTATGTTTACTAATGTTGGTCCTAGAAAATAGGCTTGGGGTGTTTCGGATTCTGACATTTTTTGTTCCTCCACCATTGCTGGTTTTAGCATTCTAATTTTCGCTTGCATCAAGGATTCCATCATTTATCACTTCTCAATATTGTATTCCCTTTTATCTAGCTAGCATTGGTTATCATTTCTCAATAATTAATCCGGGTGAAAAGGACAGGGAAACAAATAATAACAAACTAACAAGCATGATTTTGTACACTTTTGTTGTCTGTCGTCTGTCTATGATACTCAAAACCGGTAGATTTTAAGGAAAAGAAACCAATCATTAGCAACATTCCTTGCTATCAAAATCATTCAAACTATGGCCTCTAAATAATATGAAAAGGGTAATGATTACATTACCTCCATACAACTAAGATGAAAAGGGCTTCTCTGTCATCTTTTCCTCCAATGAATATCACTGCCTGCCACATTTACTGTTGTTTCACATCTTGTTATACCTTCAACTGATCTAAGGCCTCTATCTACTAGAATCCCAACAGAACAAGAGGCACTTCTCAGAATCTGTTCAACAAAAAATTGTGTTTGACTGCTATTGAAAAAGTTAAGAGTAAATTACAATGAACGCCTTCTGAGATTTTATCAAATTATACTTACAATCTTGTTTTTTCACTATTACAATAGTGTTCTTTATCAAGGGATGTAAGTCTAATGTCTTTAAATTTAAGGGTCAGGAACTATGCCAGATTTAAGACTATCTACTCAATTCTGCTCCACTAGACTCACTGTAACTTTTTTTTTGTCAATACACCACTCTACTTAATTCTGCAATTGGTACAAATAATTCCAACTTTATACCAACTTTTCGCCACCTACCCACCCATCATCCTAAATCAATCTACAATTAAATCGCCAATCTCTTTTCTTTTTCCACCTATCTACTGTTCTTTACTAATTATTATCCTTCCTACAAAACAAACCAAAGTTAATATATATATATATATATATATATATATATATATATATATGTAGTGTACCTTAATATTTAATATGAATTGAAATTACAATGTACTTCAATTATACAAAGGAAGGAATTTTATTGGTCCACACGCTTGATACTAACATCGTCATACTATATCCAACTTCTTGAAGCACCAGAGGGCTTTTGAATATTACTATGTCACTTGCACATGGTTTTCTAAAATAGTAAGAAACCTGAGAGCATAACTTACAGTTGAGATGCATCATAGCAGAAGGTAAATTCAAGATCAAGAATTGAAGGAGGAGAAATTACATAACACAACTAACTTGGATAGGTTTACATTCACAGGTCCAGGTCCACAAATAGGTCCAATCTAACACAAAGATTGTGAATAATACATAATATAAAATCTTGAATCAATACCAACAAGCAAAGATTTTATCACCAGAACACATAAATCAAAGTTAAGGTTAAAAAAATTGAAATTAGATTTAGAACAAGCTAAAACTAAAAATAACCTAAGAAGAAAAAAATACAACTACCATAAAAAAGAAAAAACACTTACCACGAAGACTTTTATGAGGAAGAAATGATTCCTACCGAGAACGACTTCAGTCGTGAAAAGAGATAATGTCTCGAAGAGAATGAATGTTACAGTGAAAATATGAGAAACAGAAACTGTGAGAAGCTTATAATGATAGAAGCATCTCGCTTGCGCTTGCGATTCGAAGAGAGATAGTTAGAGTGAAAGGAGCTCGAGGGAAAAATAAGCTAAAATAAGGAAATTAGTGATTTCTTTTACGGTCAGTTTTAAACTGACTGTAGATATAAAAAGTTATAATGTGAATTTAAAAATTTTAATACGATATCGTCGGTTTTCTTAACCGCAGGGAAATAAATGTCGTTCCTAATAGATTGTTGCACTATCCCAATGTAACAAAAAAACATTTATCCGTTATTCATTTTATTATTCGTTGAATATTCAATTAAAAATAAGTTTAAATATAATTACATATATATTAAATAAAATATAAATTTAATTTAATTTTAATTTGATTTAATCTAATAAAATATAAATTAAATTGATATTTTAATTAAATTTAACTTATTAAAATTTAAATAAAATTTTAAGTTTTTTTTTACGAATGTAGATACAGATATTATGATACCAACACCTAACACCTGATTCGTTAATAAGAATATTAAAATACTTGTTATTTATTATTTGCAGATATTAACTATCCACCATAAATTTTATCTATGCATCTCGCAAATACAAGTATTTTTATCATCCTTAAATCTATATATCTATATGATAATACAAATTTACAAAAGTGTAAATGATTAAAATTTTTAATACTTTTAAATTACTAATTCTACCCATTGTTTTCAATTTCAAAAATGCATTATAAGAATTTTTGGAAGTTTAAAATTTTAAAAAACAATTATAAAACCATTAAATTTGTTAAAATTAATTTTATATTAATTACTTTGCTCAACCCCTCCTTCATAATATTTTTTATATAAAAAAATCTCTTAATTTAAGCGAAAGGTCATTGTAAATGAGAAAATTTATTTTTATTGAATTTATATTAAGATTGAATTATGGGCACAATCCTAAACAGAGAAGAAAAAAAAAGATCAAAAACAATTTTCACATAGGCTATGCTATGTTTAATCACTACAAATGTAATATTTTATAGTGGAATATACATACAGCAGCAATTATACAAAACTGATCTTATGTTTTTAAGAAATTTAAATTTATATTATATATACTAACATAAACACATATGAAAATTTTTAAATATAAATAATATTATATTAGTAGATAAAGATATTATAATAATATTAAAATAATATATAAAATAAATTTATATTTACTAAAAATAAAGTGAAACAAATGAAAAAAATAGAGAATAATTAGTAATGAATAAAAAACAAAAAAAAAACATGAATAGTTTTATAGAATATAAAAATAGTTGTTAATTTTTTAAAAAATATAAATAATTATATTTTAAAGAATAAATTAAAAATAATTAATTGTGGATACAAAAGAGTAAATTGTCTTTATATATAATTTGCATAAACATAGATGTAATATCGTATTTATGCATTTTTAAAATATATGTGATATTATATTAGTAGATGATTATATTATTATGTTATTAAGTTAATATATAGAATAAAATTAATTTTAAAATAAAGTGAAATATAACCTAAAAGAAGAGAAAATAATAATAGATAAATAAGAAAAAGAAAATAAAAAGCAAATATGGACAGTTTTATAAAAAAAAATTGTAAAAGTAATGGATCCATTTTCAAAATTTTAATAAATAATTATATTTTAAAAGGTAAAATTGAAATTTTGAAATATGGACACAAAACAGAAAATCTTCTTTATATATTGTATATTATCTATAGTTATAAAATAGAATATATAAAATAAATTTATATTTATTAAAAATAAAGTAAAATAAATGAAAAAAAGAGAAAATAATTGTTAAATTAATAATAAATAAAAAAATTTGTTAAAAAAATTTTATAAAATATATATAAAAATAATCGTTAGTATTTAAAAAATAAATAAATAATTATATTATTTTGTAAACGATAAATTAAGAAGAACTAACTGTTTACACAAAATAAATTTGAGACATTTAATTGATACTTTTCTCTTTTTTTTTACTTTTTTTTTTTCTTCCCGTGCTCCTTCGTTTTCTCACCTTCACATGGCACTGAAGAACTCTATGTTATTTTTGCAAAAGAGCTCATTCTCTGATATTCATGGATGCTATATTCTCCTCTCCACGTTGAAGTCATATTTTCTTCTCTCTTGAGCCATTCTTTTCTCCTTGAAAATTCTTTTGGAAGTGTTTTTTCTACATGATAGTGGTTTTTTTTTTCTCCAGAAGGTTATTTTCCCTAACTTCAATTTCTGTGTTCTGCTGATTTGATGGATTTATCATTTTGGTAATTTCTCGCATTGATTTGTATGCAGTGGATGAGATTGAATATCTTCTTCTTAACCATTTCGCATGCCAACACAACTACGGTTTCTAAAGGGTGATGACTGTCAGTTTTCATAAGTATGGAGACCTGTTCTTCCCAAGTACTGGTGATGCTAAGGTGTTTTTCTTTATTCTCTTTGTATCTTTGGTTATGCCAATCAGTCTATTCTATCACAACCTTATAATTACATTAATGTCAATATTCTCCATGTAGTAATATGCTGAATGAAATGCGCTATGTTGTCTGAGAAGTTTTCTAAATACTCTATATAGATTGGAATGATTTGAATTAATTTTATCATATTAAAGGAATTAGGAGAAAGAGAAGCAAAGTTTTATGCCATAAATGTCCCATTGAAGTATGAATAGATGACCTTAGCTTCACACGACTTTTCAAGACTGTTAGTTCATTTTATTTTTCTTTTCTTTTTCTACCAACCTTCAACCTAAATTATTCATTGCATTATTTCTGTTTGGTGGTCATTTTTCTGAACTTTTTTAAATACTCATGCCATAGATTATTTCCAAAGTAGTTGAAACATATCAACTTGGTGCAGATTCACTTGCTGGAGATCGCTTTGGTCGCTTCAATCTCTCTATTGATGGTGCTTAACCTGTAAATTTCCTATTCTGATAAAAATATCACCATTCAATGTTAGGGATAAAGTCAGGTTGTTCTTGTTTATGTTCTCAGTTTGTCTTCTTAAATATTGGTCTTTATTGCTTAGTGGATGTTATAGCTTGATTAAAAAATTTAATTTTTGATGTTTCTTTAATAGGTCACTTCGAATGTGTTAGCTTCGCAAAAATATTCAATTTGCCATTTGCTGGTGAGTTTATATCAGTTTGTGTTTGCTTTCCATTCACATGTGTTATGGATGATTTTACAATAATGGACATTTGTTACATGTCACTCAAGGATGCCCCTCATGGTCCCTGCATTATGCTTTACTCTCATGAAACACCCATGATCATAACAGGCGGGTACCAAAGCCATAAACAAGTAAGAAAGCTTTATCAAAATTGGTATCACTGGTGCAGAAAGAGATTTGGAAGACGGTTAAAAAGAGCTTTCGAAGACGGTTTTGAGACCATCATTATTCATGTTGTTTCCATAAGTTCAAAATTTTGATGACGGCGCTACTCGTCATGATAACTTGCCTTTTTAATGACCAGTAAGAAAAAACATCCGTCGTTGTTATTTAATTTGATTTGGAAAACGAGTAGAAACGACGTTTCTCTGTAATGAACCGTCATCTTAGGTGTTTCTTTTAATTTTTAGAAAATATTGGACAAATGACATGTTTTGTGCATAACCGTTGTCAAAATGTGTTGGTTTTTAAATAGGTTTATTTGTTTATAATTTACCCCCTTATAATCAAACAAGCAGCCAACCAATAATCTAAAGATAAAACTTAGTAAAACAGTAGTAAATTTATACAAAGTCAAAAAATGAAACTAAATTTCCATAAACTAGTTTTATCATCTATACTAAGGTGTTATGCATGTTTATGAAATATTTGGCCAAGTTGTTCTAACGTATACCATTGCTTTTAGGACCAATTGTTCTTGGTTATTAAAATTTGCAACATATATAAATTGAAGTTGACATAATTAACAGTGTTCATTAATAATATGTGATTGTTATTGTCGTAACTGAAATTGCGCTAGGACGACGAACAAAAAAAGAAATGAGTTAGAAAAGAAGAGATTTGGAGTCGCTATCATAGTTATTTTTTAAAAATTATGGAAAATCATAAAGATAAAACAAGCCTGCGAAAAACTAGATTTTCGAGTCCAGGAGTCGGTTACGCGTAGGGAAGATATTAACATCCTACAACATCCACTCGAGAGCGATACCTTTAATTAAACATGCAAAGTTGATGTGATTTTCAAAATGTTAATTTTCCCCAAAAATAATAAGAAATAATACTAAAAATAAACAATTTTTTTGGACCCGACAAGGATTGACCTTGGTTATCATTCAAGATATTTAGAAAGTAATTGAGAAAATGATTTGATTTTTTCAGAGGTGAACCTGATAAAGACTGACTTTGCTCCTATGTATTACACAATAGAGAATCAAGGATCATGTAGTTCCTAAAAAGAGATTTGCTTTTGAAAATGTTGATATTTTTATATTTTTAAATTTTATATATTTTTTGGTGTTTTTGAATTACTTGAAAATAGGTGTCACATGACGCGAATGGCCGGACAAACACAAAAAAATTGAAAGAGGAAATTATTTTTGATATTTTTGAAAATGAATGTCACACGGTGCGAGCGACCGGACAAACACAATAAAGTGAAAGAGAACATTTGTTAGATTTTTTCTATTTCTGTAATTTTATAATTTTGAAATATTTTTATTTTTTTAAAAAGAAAAATAAATAAATAAATAAATAAAAAGATGAAATTTAATTAAAAAGGATAAAAGTGAAAAACATAAGTATAAAGGTGATTGAGTAATGTGTGAGGTGCATGAAGTAAATCAGGGATGTACAGAAAGGGTGGGAGTGAAGGTGATTGAGTAATGTGCGAGGTGCATGAAATAAATCAGGGATGTACAGAAAGAGTGGAGATAGTAAACATGGTGGTGCAAAAAGTAATAATTGTAGGTGTGTATAACAAAACATGGACTGCAATCAATAACATTAACACAAGTCCAAAACAAAAACAAACACATGGGGTATAGACACTAAAATAGGGGTGCATCAAGTAAAGAAAAAAAAGGCAAGTCCAAATCAAACAAACACTAACTAACAAATGTGGAGTGTGTGTAGCGGTGCAGGATTAACAATTATGGAAGTGTACGAAGTAAATGACAGAAAAAAAGAAAAAAAAAACACAATCAATTCTACAAAGTAATGGGGTTGCATAGATTAACAAGAGGGGTGCACGGAGTAAAGACTTGCCCAGACCAAATCTCCTTATTCTCTGAAGACCAAAACCCTAAGACCTCTCCATTCATCTTGGGAGCTTTTCCCTCCACCTCCAATATTTTTTGTGTACCTCCAAAAAGGTTCTTAATTCATGTTTTGCCCTCACAGTAAAAAGTAAAGATTAAGGAGTAAATTTTCTCTCTCTTATATTTATTCCAGAAGCCCACCTCCTGCACCCACAATATTTTGTAAACAACGGAAGTGGACTTCCGTAAATTCAAATTTTTCTCTGAAACTGGTCAATACGGATGTCGACATCCGGTTTGCACATATGAGTTGCGGATGTCGACATTCGGTTCATTAGTTTTGAGTGTTGGGGATTACGGATGTCAAGTGATATGTTACGGATGTCGACATCCGGTTTATGCTTTTGAATTGCTGATGTCGACATCCGCTTCCCTTTTATCCAATCGCTTTTCATATATTTTTTGAAATGATCTATTACAGATGTCCACATCCGTTTAAGACAATTGTATTGCGGATGTGGACATTCAATTATGATCACTGGTTGAGATTTTATTCCTATGCCAACATACTGCATTCGAATAAATTAATTTCCTGTAATTATATTTTAGCAACACAAAAGTAAGACATATAAAATTATGCAATTATCAAAAACAAAAATTAGAAAAGTATTAAAAAACTAACATGTGCACTTTCGGTTTCTTTTTATTTGTAAGAGATGTTTTTTCATTTTTATTTTGTGAAAGTTTAATATTTAATTAACATTTTTTATATATTTTTTCTATTTTTTGGTATGTTTTTAACATAATGATTTATTAATTATTATAATTGTTTAATAAGTGTGTTAAAAAAATAAAAAACCAAATTTTTGAAAAATCTATCGGATGTGGACATCCGAATTTTGCTTGAACACATGTGAATCGAATGTCGACATCTGTAACCCAATATCCTCTTACGGATGTAGACATTCGTAATGGTGTTCATCCAAAAAATTGAAATTTGTAATGGTGGACATTCGTAATGGTACACACACGAATATGAACGTTCGTTTTATAATGAAATAATTCCCATTATTGAACAATTTGAGAAATAAAGACATCCTCCATCCCTATGATCCTCATGCACTGTCTATTCCATAAAATACATTTTTCCCTGTTTTTACGAATTTATAAGTATTTAAAATCTATAAACTTTTTAAAAGTGCTTAAACAAAAAGAATCAAATAATATTTACATAAGGTTTTGACTAATATATACTATCATTCAATACAAAGATCATATTTTAATTTACAAAACTAATTTTATAATAATTAACCTTTAAATTCGCACTAAAAAATATTTAACTTGTTGACTACCAGAGTTTTTCCACTAACCATAAGCGAAAATTAATTTTTGTACAAAACATGATTAGACACATGTGGACAATTTTTTAAGAATTTATAACTCAATAATTACAAAAGTAAATGTGGACAAAAGAAAAAAGAAAGAAAAAGAAAAGAAGAAAAGAAAAACACTTTGATTAGGCCTGGCCTCACTCCTATAAAATACAAACGCAAATCTTGATTTTCTCTTCACTTTCTTTGTGCATTTCATAGTTATAGTAGATACCAGACACTTCTTCCCAGAGATTAAATTTTTCTCTTTTTCTCACACTTCTTTATCATGAACGTCAACAACCAACTCTTTCTTCTTCTCATTCTTTCTTCCACATCCATAATAGAAAATTTTGATGCATGAAAACTCAAAAAAAAAAGGATGTCGACATCCGTAACAATCCTATTATTTAGCCACATCCGTAATGACAACTCAAAAAATGTGCACCGGATGTCGACATTCGTAATGCACTTGTCTGAACCGCATGTCAACATCCGTAATAATCCCATAAACCAGCAACATTCATAATAAAACACAAAAAAATGTGAATTGGATGTTGACATCCGCAATACAATTGTCTAAACCAAATGTCGACATCCGTAATTGTACGAAACCAAAATTAAATATGTACACCAGATGTCGACATCCGCAATTCAATCGGATGACGACATCCATAATGATATTTCTTTGGAAAGAAATGTGTTAAGGAAGTCCATTTCGGCTATTTCAAATAACATATTCAAATAGCGTCTTATTTACAAATCATTAAGGAGGCTCCCACTGGTGTGATTGCTGCTATGCCATTTAATTAGACGAAGAGAAGAGAGAAAATGAAAATGGCGGATCTGGGAGAGAAAAGGAGCTGCTGATGCACAAAAGGGGATAAGTTCAAAATTCGGGGGTGCATGGGCTGCTGTATTAAATACAAGAGAATTTTTTTTTTACTTTTAAGTTTTTTACTATAAAGCACTAAGTAAGAATTAAATCAGCTTTTGGGTACAGGAAAATTCATTTGGGGTGCAGGGAGAAGTCCCATTGATCTTTCTTTCCCTAGCCAATCATCTCCAACGCACAACACAACAACTCCTAGCTTTGGGTCAATCACCTACGCAACCTGAAACGCTAGCGACGACGGCGGCCACCGTCGCAAGTGCTGCTGGCGGTGATACCATCATCCGCTTCACCTCACGTGAAGCACTTTCGTAGCAACGCCCACAACGTCTTCTTCGTGCGAAATCTGGATGGGGACATGGCAACCACACTACCTTCACTGTTTGCCAGGCGACCTGGAGCAGACAATGTTGCTTCTTTTCCTTCTTGCACGAGCCACCGTTGCTGGGTTCACCACTGTGCGCGGCCACACTCCTATACTCGAACTCCGACTCGACATCACTCACTCTAATACCAAATCTCGTGGTTGTCACGACCAAGACCGTCACGGTTCGAGACTCCGACTCGTCGACGATGGTTTTGTCTCTTTCTCACTGCTTTCTGTTTCTGATTTGAATGGATGGGGATGAATGATTGTGTAACACGCGATTGATGGAGGTAATGGAGAGCCCAATGGAATGAGATAATATGATTATGTGAATGAAGTGGGTTGGGGGAAGGTGAACGAGGGTTCTCTGTTTTGGTTATTTTGGTGCCGGTAGAAGATGAAGATGGTGATGGGTTGTTTCTGTGTTGTTGGTTTGGTGTTCGTGTTGAGTGTAGTGGGAAGGTGGTGATAATTGGAGGAATTAGTGTTTGGAGATTATGTGTTATGGTGTTGAAATGAGTTTGAATCGTGGAGATGGAAAATGGTGTGGTATGCTTCGTTTGAAATGATGGGTGGCATAAAGTTAGTGAATTTTGTGAAGAATGGTGAACTTGGGGTAGAAAAATGAACCCGATATGTGTTGAGCTTTGGGTTGATCTCGGTGAAGTGGTGGATGGAACTGGTTTGGGGTTATGCGTGCACAGGTGAAGGAGAATGGAATGGTGAGAGTGCATTTCTGGTTGGTTTTCTTGTATTATGAGACCATGAAAGGGAAGAGTGAAGTACGGGTGAATTGTGGGATGAAGGTCATGTTTAAACGTCTTCTGTTTCCCAGCACTCAAGTAAAAACAATATTTGAGCAATAGTGCATCACCGGTTTGGATCATGAGCCAAATAGACAAAGAGATAATGCGGGAAACGCACACACATACATCATATCACGCTCATTTAGGAATAAAACACAACAAATCCAACACACCAGATCATGAAGGCACAAACCTTACCTCTTGAAGCTCCTGATTCTCCTTGTTTTGTTCTCTTCTCCGAGTGTGCCTTGGAATTGCGCTATCAAATTGTGTCTCTCCTCCTTTCTTTCTTGTTTGCTATGATATTCCTTGTTTTTGTATTACCCTTCCCTCTTGTTCTCTCCTCTTTTCCCTCCAACCTCGAGCCGTGGGATTAGCTGAAAATAATGATTGATTTCTGCTCCTTCAGCTACATGTTAAGTAAGCCACCACAATACGTAATTCCCATTTGACATGCAAATTGAATGGCAGCATAGCTAGTGCACCTCTAGACATCTTTCAATTAACTAAAAGAGGAAGGATATAGGTCTTTTTGGTACAGAGTCCTTAATTTGACTTCTTATTTTTTTCTATTTATTCTTCTTTTTTTAAGAAGATTAACGTTTTATTTTTTTTGGTTGTTTTTCTTTTCTTTTTTCTGTTTTTTCTTTGTTTTTTTCCTTTTTCTTTTTTAACTAAACTAAAATGAGAAACGTAAAATAAAATAAGTCATTATTAAAAAAGAGAAAATAATAATAATAATAATAAATAAAATAAAATAAATAGAATCATTTAATTATGGCATTGCTAATGTACGTTTTTGTGTGTCTTGTCATTTGTTATGAATCAAATTAATCATTTAAGTTCCAAAAATCTATATGTATTGTGTTTCCCCTCGTCCAAACACACACCATGCATTTATCTATATTGTAATAAATTAATTAACGACATTTATAACAGATAACAAATACAAATTTTAGGAAACATTGAACTGACATCAACCATAACTGCATGAAATAAAGTTCTGCAATGCCTGTGCTACATTAACAACCTCTAATGTCGTCACTAGAACTTGAACATCACTATAATATACCATCTCTACCATGACCTTTATCAAAGGAGAAGGAATATACAAATTGTGTAACATGGTTGCCCCGTCATAACACTTCCCAATGGTTACTAAGGGGAAGAATCAACATACAACTCACATTGGCTAATTGATCTAATATCATATTTATGCTCTCATTTAATGTTTAATTCTAGATTTTTAATTAAATTTTGTTCTTAAAAGATTAATTTAATTGGGTTTATTGAGCATGAGATACAAAAACATGTTAAAAATAATTTTTTAGTTGCATAAATATTCTTTGAATACTTTGAGGTGTGTTAGTGCAACTGCAACTAAGTTGAGCTCATGGAGGTGTGGAAATAAATTGTTTAAGGTTTCATGAAACCTTAAAGATAGGGGTGGTAATGTGGGCTAGCCAACTCATTTAGGCCCGACCCTGTAAAAGTGCGAGCACGTAAGTTTGCGTGCTAGCTCACATTTTCTCTTTTTTTTAAAAAAAAAAAATCTTATGATAAAGCTTTCAATGTTTGACCAATCAGGAAACTTTAACAAGTTCACAAAATTAAGAAAAGACTTTGGGGAGTTGGATGATAAATCGATAATTCAACATTTTCATCATATTCATATTTATACTTTGACATATACGATGTATTTTTCAAATTTTAGCACATTCAAAAATACATAATTCTTGTCTTTTCCAGACATACAAGAATTGTGAATGTTCATGCAAAAGTCCAAAAGGAAAGTAACTGATATACACAAGTACAAGTTTTTTTTTATGTGGGACAACCAACTATATTTGTCAAATAGTTTTAAAATTGGCTATATCTCTCCAAATATTTTTAGATATTCATAACAACTATAAAGATAAATGATATTTATGATTATCTTAAAGATATTTGAGAGATTTTAGCAACAGAAAAGCTCATTCTAGGTCCTATTTAAAGAGACCAATGGGAAGTAGAAAAGATAAGTTCAGAACTTCAGAGTTTAGGAACCCTTATGAGAGCCTAATTTCGTTCTCTCTCTCCACCCTCTTTCTTTTTTTTTTTTTTCATGGAGCGTTAAGCTTTAAGAGTTGGTTTTACTGTAATTTCATTATAGATTCTAAGGTTAGAATGCAATAATTGGTTTGTCCATTTGATTATTGCTGTGATTTATATTTTTCTATGTCTTTTATACCCAAATCAAGTAAAAATAATGATTTTTACATTGTAGCAAGTTACCATAGTGTTAAATCTACAAAACATATCAATCATATGAGTTCAAGAGTTTTAATTTTGATTAAGAATGTGCTTTGATTAAATTTAGAAACTTTCATGTGATTAAATTTTTGCCAATGATTGAGAATGTACTTTGATTAAAGGTGAAAACTTCAACAAGAATTAATCAAGAATGTACTTTAATTAATTAGCATTTTACTTGATATTAGATGTAAAAGAATAAACATGATTAGGCATAGTAATGTTTAATTGAGAATGTACTTTGGTTAAATTTACTATGATTAATCTACAAAGTTCTTACTTTTAATTTAGAATGTACTTTGGTTAAATTTACTATGATTAATCTACAAAGTTCTTACTTTTAATTTAGAATGTACTTTAGTTAATAGTGAGAACGCCAACAAATTAATTGAGAATTTACATTGATTAATTTGTAAATCTACAACAATAATTAATTGAGCAATAATTTTTAGATAATCGATGATGAATCTATTTTGAAAAAAAAAAGTGGAATCAATCTACTTTCTTTATCAATTTTTTTATATATTTTTATCCTTATCTTCTTCTATTATTTTTTCCAATATTATTTAACTAACCCCTTTTGTATAGTTTTATAAGAACTAATTTGTAAAATCAATTCTGTGTTCGTTGGGAGGCAACTTAGGATTGACTTTACCAATACTAATATTTTGGCTACTTTCTTAACAATACTCATATTGTTACAAATAAGTAGTTTTTATTTGATCGACAACGTTATCAATTTCCCATGGTTACTATCGCAACACAAATCACAAGGGGATAACAAACCAAAAATAATATATATATCGGTTACGCGTAGAGTTTGGGAGTCGGTTACGCGTAGAGAAGGTGTTAGCACCCTATAACATCTGTTCTAGGACAATACCTTTAATTAAATATACAAATGGATGTGTTTTTTTATAAATGTTTATTTTATCCAAAAAAAGAAACTTCAAAAGAAACAAAAATATTTTTTGTTTTTTGTGCTCGACAAGGATTAATCTTTGCTCTTAGATATCTCTATTCCTAATGGAGAATCAGAGTCACAGTTTTTTATGAATCGTTTTTTTTTATTTTGAAAAGTTTGTATTTTTCATTAATTTTATAGAAAATAAAGAAGGTACCAAGTACTAAAACAATGCGGACAGCTCCCGAACACTTATACCTTTTAAAAGTTAAATGTATATTTAAATTATTTATTAATTATTTTTTTTCTAAAACTTTTGAAACATTGATAGGATACCAAATAATACATGTGACTACATATCCAGAATTTATTAAAATTGTGAGAAAAAAGAAAAAAGAAAAAAATAAAAGTAAAAGATTAAAAAATAACGCTTAAAATTAAATTTATTTAGTGAATGATTTATTTAAACGTGTTATTTGTAAAAAAAAGTTAAATATAAAACTTAATCTAAAAACAACCATGGCCAGTTATCAGCCCCTATGAAGTCTAATCTTGACAAATTTATAGATACACTATGTGAATTAATTTCTTGTTGCACACCAATTGTTTGATAAAATACAAAAAAAGTTTCTTAGTGTTTTTGTGAACTTTGTGTCTAATTGAGTCATGAATTGCAAGAGTTGTCATGCGTTGCACAAGTTCCTTAGGAGAGAACAATAAAAACTTATTACTTGCTATGTGCGACTAGTGCATTTGTCGTGTTGGTTTTTCACTAACAAAGAGATATTGCTTCTAATTATTATAATCATATCACTACTTTCTTTTTCTGGAATAAAGGTGTTAGAGCAAAGAATGAGGTGAGAATATAAAACATTGAGCTACTATAAGTAGCAAAAAAATGGTTGTGTGGGTGGATAAAATATATTTGGCTGCAAAATTAAAAATCAAGGTGTACAAGAAAAATACAAAAATGAGAGATTAGAAAAGTTAAAAAGGGATTGTGCAAATTAAACCAATTTTTTTCAATTTCCTTTTATTTATTTATTTATTATTATTATTTTTATTTTAAAAAAAAAGAAAATTAAATTTTTCGAAGAAACTTTTTTTCATTCTTTTTATTAACACTATTTTATTTTTACTATTACTTATTTATTATTATTTTTAAAAAAAAAAATTATTAAGCTAGACGAAATTGAGTGTTGACAGTTACTAATTAAGGGAAAGAATCAACATACAAATCACATTGTCTAGTTGACCCAATGTCATGTCTTGATGGACCTACCTTTAGTGCTAAACAATATAACAACAGGCAATTCATGTTGGGGTATAATGGGTTGTTGTTACAATTGTGCTAAGGCTAACAATCGTTGATCAAGCTCATCTATAAACTCCTTCTTGAGTTCCTCCTTTAGTTGTTAGCGGACTAGTGTATTGAGTGGAATCCTGAGACCATGCACCTGCCATTACTCATTCACTCCTGCCATGCAGAAGCTATAGCTATATTTTATGAGTTCAACCTCTAGCCAAAACTCCATATATGAACCTTCCTCGACTCTCACAACTGGTTATTATTCTCTATATGATTACAAATACTAGTAAAGTTAAGATGACCATTTCATTTTAACCTTTATTGTCAATACATTACACACATCACAACACATAGTAGTATTCCCATCCTAGGAATCACTACCTACTTGTTCTATTCAAGTTCATACCAACCTAAAGTAAACATTCTCAACTCACACACAATCACAAGAAAATAGACAAAAAATATCATATCAACAAAAATACAAAGTAGCATCCAATGGTATAGGAGGGCGCCCAACGTCCACACATCTAAGGCTCACTGTCAAGTGAGCGCCTAGGGTACCAAAGCAACGCCTAGTACCTTGAACCCTTGGAGCTCATTGTCAAGTGAGCGTCCAACGATGCTAAGGTCGCATCCAATGCACTAGACCCCTAGAGCTCACTATCAAGTGAGCATACAGTGGTGCCAAGGTAGCACCCAACACCGTATCCTCTAGAGCTTTTTGACTTCAATTTTCAAAATAGCATTCAATGCCCTACACCCACAGCCTAATTCGACATCAATGATTAAGTTAAAATAGGTAGCTTAGATTCTTCAATTAACTGTAATGGTATTTTTTTATCCCTTTTTGTACATTCTAATTGGCAACTAATCAATTTCTATATTCTCATGTTGAAGATTATTACACTCCCTTAACATCTTTGTTTCTTTTATCTTTCAATTTTAGCTTAGACTTATGATTTTTAGAAAGTTTTGAAGATTTTCAACACTTCCCAACGTCATTCATTTGCGCCTAGTGTGTTTTTGATCATTCCTCCCTGACTTGGTATCACTTGGCGTTGCTAAAAAACGTAGAGCTTCCAGTATTGATCTTTGCTAACTGTTTTGCTCATAAATTTTTTTACAAGTGTCCAATTGAGTTCATTCCTTTTGAATTTGATTCTACACTCAAAGAGCTTGAATTTGAGCGGTAAAACATATTTTTTAGAGCAATGTACAAGATGCAGTTTAACTTTGAAGATCACGATACATTACATTTTCTTTGAAAAACTGGTGCATCTAGCAAAGCTTTGGAGCAGATCCTCTCTTCATCTAATGGGCTTCTGGACTGCAAATGGAATGGCCCAAATGGAGCTAAGCTAGGGTTGTGCACTGCCACATCAACATACAAAATAGAAACTGACTCTGTTACATAAGCAACATACACTCAGACAAACAGGAGACAAAGCAACTTTTTGGCAACAAATTTTCAGAATTTTTTTTCCAACTTTCTAGAGGAATGTTTTCTTGGTATTTTTAGTGAAGAAAAAGGGAGAGGATAGGAGGTAACAGGAGATACATTTGTTTTAGGGTTTTCTAAATATGGAAAGGCATGTGAGAGTGGGTGAGGGTTACTTTAGTTTTTTTGAATGTGGAGAGTAAAGGAGATGTCTTGAGCCTCTCTAAGGACCATTTTTCATTTTCTCAGTTCTAGTAGACATGTTTTAGTGTTTAGTTTTTTAATTCCATATGTTTGAAGTTATGTTTTTTTACTATTCCATTATATTAAGTATCTAATAACTTCCAACTTGTTTTGATGGCTTAATATAGTGTTTTAACTAGTGTAGTTAATTTTCCTACAAATTGTGTTGCTTAATCACCACCCATAATCATTTTCTGGCGAACACAATGTCTCTAGTTTCCTTGTTCATCCTATTCTTCCAGTTTTCCTTCCATATAAAATCTACTTTTTGCTAAATTTATTTTAAGTCCAGTTGGTTTTGTTCACTATAATTTAACTACTACTTTGCATTTGTTATGTTAGCTTAGCTTTAATCTTTAGTTAATATGGTGGTTTAATGCTTTGATTGTTGTGGAAGTTGATAATCTCATAGTTTTAACTTACTTTAGCCTAGGATTCTTGCTTTTTGTAGTAGTATTTTGCTATGTTTTATTCCTTGTACATTTTATTAGTCTATGCTGCTAATGCTAGTATATTTTTAATTATGGAGAAATTCTAATTCATTTTCCCTCTTGTTTATTACAGATTACTACTTATACGTTATGTGTCATGAGTGAGATTATGACGTATCTTTCATCATAATTAACTTTGTTGAATAAATAATGAAGTGCCACAATTTTTTTTTTCTAGTATTCGTTTATCACTTTTCATTATATTTGATTTGATATTTACTGAGATTTCAATTTGAGTTCGTAATTAGGAAAAGGCTTTGTGTATTTTCTCGTGAATAATATGCTTAAGGAAAAATGAGACTATATTGGAGTAGTTTGAATCCACTCACTTTTTCTTTTTGGAGCAAAAAAGATATCACAAGGATAATTTCCTTTCCGCGTTAATGATTTAAGATTAGCATAAATACATATAACCACAATTTTATGTTAACATAGTTAAATATGTAGGTATTTGACTTTTGTTTTTGAATAGGAAATGAGTAATTGAATATATTTTTTCAACTTCATGTTTTAAATAATTGAAGATGACACAAATTTATTATAATATTAACGAAAATTATGTTTGAAAACACACTTTTAACTTTTTAAATAATAGAAATATTTTAAATATTTTTTATTTATAAAATAAAAATATTTTTTTTAAGAAATTGTGTTTTATTTATCATAAAATTTCTTAATTTAAAACATGATTTCACTAAATTAAAGTTAATAACTTATGTGCTTTTAAATACAACTAATTTATTTATGTAATTTTGGAAAAATGTTCTCTTTTGATATTAACAAAAAAAAAAGACCCCCTTTCCATACTTTGTTTTCCAGAACCAATTATGAATTAAAAATAATTAATTTAATATAGTAAAAATAATAAAAAGAAAGGTTTCTGTCTAAAAGGAAGTTAACGGTCTACGGGAACAAAAATCCCGCTCACGCGAGAGTATAAATATTGCGTCACCATGGCGCCTAACTAGATTTTAATTTCACACTCAAACGTCTCTTTCAGCGCAGTGTGGCAGAGAAGAAAAACGCTTGAACACTTCACTCACATTTTCTAGGGTTCCATTTCGATCTTCGCTATGCAGAAGAAGCTAGCATTCCCAGTCTCCAAGAGCCTGGACCAATTCAAATCGTTGTACGGTTCCATTTCGGGAGCTTCCAAGCCATTACCTTCGCGTCCTTCTGTGGATACCGTTTCATCGGGGAGTTTTGCAAACCTGAAGCTCACAGCAGGTTTTGAACACAATTTCACTTCAATTATGTGATTTTCGGTATATTTTCCTCCTTATTCGGGAACGAAGATTATGTCGGAAATTCTTATTGTAACGTGACCATGCTTCATCGATTTGTTCATGTGTAGAGAAATTGGTGAAAGAGCAAGCTTCGGCGAAGACTGATCTTGAAAATGCGGTATGATGATACTTTCCTTTGTGAATGAGCTTGCGCTGTGTGGCGAGGATTGCACGCGCGTGAATTAAAGTGAATCATGCTTAGGGTTTCGTATTTGTTGTTTTATTGAGATGTTGTTACTTTGTTGCTGTTCTCGGCAGAATGCTAAGCTTAAGAAGTCGCAGGAGTGTTTGCGTGCATTGGAAGAAAAATTGCAGAATGCTTTAAACGAAAATGCCAAGCTCAAGGTCAAGCAGAAGGAAGATGAGAAATTGTGGAAGGGATTGGAGTCTAAGTTCTCTTCTACTAAGACTTTATGTGATCAGCTTACGGAGACTTTACAGAAGTTGGCTGGTCTAGTTCAGGATGGTATGAATATTCAAGTTCCCTCTGTTTACTATTTGTTTTTGTTTTGTTTTTTCATTTGACTTTTCTTTTAACTGTTCTATTGGTTTATTTTGCTCATATAGCCGAAAAAGATAAGGAGACATTGGAAAATAAACTGTCAGCAAGTTCAGAAGCTCTTGATAGCTTGAGTAAACAGATGGATGATTTGTCTTTGAAGCTAGATTCTGCACAGGAAACAATTAGAACCCGTAAGTTCTTTTTAATTTACAGCTTCGGTAAAAAGAATTGAATTGAAACATAGGTTGGTTTGATATGTTGTATTTGTGATGTTCCGACATTTAATATCCATAATGCTCCCATAGGTAACATATGGTTATCCCTATTATAGGTGATAACGAGCTAGAGAAGCTTAAAGTTGCTTCAGAAGAAAAGGAGAAATTTCACAGGGATGAACATTGCAGAGTTGCCAATGTTATAGAAGAGAAAGGTGAGGACTATGCTGCAAATTGCAATTGTTTAGAATATATCTGGCTATGTTTAATGTTATATATCTTGGGATGTAGGATTGGCGGATTATATTGAAACAATTTCAGATGAGGTTGGTCATTACTAAATTAGTTTGGTCGTCGAGGGTCATGAGTTCAGTTTCTGTATCTGTTTATGTTTGTTGTGTGTTAATTTGGGTCATATTTTGAAATTGGAAAATCACATACTGCAATATCAATAAATTGTCTTCCTGGTTTGCATGTTTTATGCTTTAATCTTATTTGGTATTCGTACTTAGTTCTCATCTTTAATAGTCTTGATTTCTTGGAAATGGTACTGGCACTTATGTAGCTAATCTAAGGTTCCATTGCAACTCTTTTAGTAGAAGTTGTAATAATCTTCCATTTTGACTACATTTCAAATCAAGGTGTGTTGGTATGTCAGGGTAATAAAAAAGCTTTTGGGCATGCTTCTTTAAGGTAAGGGTAATTGCACTTGCAGCTGGTAATAAGATAAGAGGTATAGATCAAATCTATGGCTAGACTTCTATTTTTGTACTAAAATGAAGACTAGACTTCTATTTCTGTTTGACTTGTTATATCTATTTATTTATATTATGAACTTAATAGCTGTTTGATTATTAGCCAGACATTTCATCTTTCTGTCATTGCTATTAGGAAAAACCCTAGTCCAACATTGACTAGAGGTCGTACCAAAATGCAATACACAAGTGGGACAATCTTTATCTTAGAAGCTAGTTTTGTAAGGTTGAGTCATACCTAAAATATTATGTGAGATAGTACCAGAGCCTATCCTAAATCTATTAAAAGGGTCATTCATAATCTTATATGTGTATCAAGCCCAATAGTGATGTATATAAGTGGGGAAATCCTCACCTTGTATCAATTATGAAGGATTCAGTCAACTTCAAACCACTTTGTAACAATTGCACAGGTTTTATAACAAAGATACTATAATAATGATTTATGATGTAGAGTATTATATGCACTAATACATTTCATGTATGTTGAAGAATTGAAATCATTACAAGGTAACACACTTTGTAATTACAAAGTAACACACTTTGTAAGAATTGCACAGATTTTTAGCAAAGATGCTAGAATAATGATTTATAATGTATACTATTATATGCAGTAACACATTTATTGGATGTTGAAGAATGGAAATCATTACATATTTGAGACAGAAAAATCCATACAATGTTAAATGGTTGTAAGAATGATTTAAAACCCTGCGTGCCCTTACTGTGGGTGAACCACCGGCATAGGCAGATGATGGGAGGGGTGCAGGTGGGCCTCAGTCACTGCCCCTTAAAATTTTTCTAAATGTGTGATTGTGAGTGTGTATTTTATAAAAGAAAAGAAGAAAATACACTCTTGTAAGTTTAATGATTATAATGTAAAGCTTACTTCTTAATAGACATCTTGTGATTGTGATAGATAAGTTTTAGATATATATTCATGTTGGACACTGTATAGGTGCTCTGAATATTTTTAAATGCATTTTTTGTCATTCATCATGTCTAAAATAAGTCGTTTATTTTTTAAATAAAGAATTGTCTATTGTGATATCAATTTGTACGTTGCATTATAGTCATGTCATATCCAATGTCGTATAATCATATACGTATCCTGTGTTGCATCCATAATTATTGGTCAAAGTTTATTTACTTTCAACCTCTACATCAGAATTTCTCTGGATCTACAACTGGCCACAAGTAACTAATTACTTAATGCAAAATGTGTACTCAACAGCTTCTATATTATATATCTTAATAGGCTGTCAAGATGGAACCTTCCTATGCTTTTCAAACTAAAATGATAAAAGCAGATATAAAAGTAAATTCTGTTTCTGTTTGACTGAGAAGATATTGATAAGAATGTTTAAAATAACATTATTTGATTTTTAATGGAAGATTGTCTCATTCGAGATAATTGAGCAGCTTTCTTCTCACGTTATACATGGGCTAGTACTTTGTCTTTTGTATCACATCAAATTCATGCAATTTCAGGTTATTAGGTTTCAATTTTTTTCCTTTTCCTAGCTAAATCCTTATAATTCTCAACAGACTAGATATCCTATATCTTAAGTTTCTATTGATTCGAATTGTTGTATGGAAATTCACTTTGTTTGCAGATAACATGATAAGGAATTTAGAAGAAATGTTAACATCTAGTAGATTGGCTACAGAGAGTTTGAACTCAACTTTGGAAGAGGTCCATCTTCAGTTAAAAGTTAAACAAGATGAAATTTTGCGTCACATAACCAGTCAAGAGAAATTGGAGAAAGAAAAGAGTGATCTTCAATTGTTGAATGCTGGGCTTGCAGAAAAGCATGACATGTCACTTCACGTAATTGAAAACCTTAAAGAAACACTTCAGTCTTTGGCTGGAGATTTGTCAAATTTAGACAAAGAAAGCCTGAATCTTTTGAGCAAGTTCGATGAAATGAATTCACTCTATGCTTCTTGCTTCCAGTTGGTTCAGAAGGAGAGAGAAACTTTCTCAAAACATGCTCAATTCCAGTATAGTGAGCTTAATAATAAATTTGTAGTCTTGGAATTAGAAAAGAACGCAACTCAAATGAAAAGTTACGAGTTAAGCAAAACTGTGGATGAACTTCAGAAAGTTCAAGAATCTACTGTAGCCCAATTTACAGAGGACTCTCGAGTAGCTGCAGAGAGAATTCAAAGTTTGGTGTCAGAAACTGAGACTTTAATCTCAAAAAAGAAAGAAGCAGAGGTATTAATTTCCAAATTAGAAGAGAAAGTTGAACTTCTATTAGAAAGTTCTAGATCATCAGACAACCACGTGGTATGAAAGTTAATCTGGTTGAGTTAATTTCCTATTGACATACATTGTCGATTTCATTATTGAGGTATCTAATGCTTTGCAGCAAGACTTGCTGCTGAAGGTTTCAGCATTAGAGACTGAAAGCAAAGAAAATACCGAAAGACTGCAGGCAGAGATATTGAAGAAATCAGAGGAAATAGATACTTCGCAAAAGGAGAGAATAAAGCTAGAGAAGCATGCTGATTCTCTTGATCAAGAATTAATCCAGCTTCGTAATGCCCTGGAGGAAAAAGAACAGTGTGTTTTACATTGTAAGGAGCAGGAAAAGAAGCTACAAGATCAAATCACAGAGGTTTTGGAGCAAACGTATAGTGCAAATTGCATGTTCCTGACTGGTTTTTGTGTATTATTTATGTTTATTTTATGACTTTGCAGAACATATCATTGTTGACTGCTGTTGAAAGCAAACTTTCAGAAGCTAGAAAGCAATATGATCAAATGGTAGAGAATAAACAGTTAGAACTATCAAGGCATTTGAAAGAAATATCTCAGAGAAATGATCAGGTCTTGTACATATAGCTGGCTACCTACTATTGGTTCTGGACAAATAGTGCCCTAACTTTGCATGAAATCTTGATTATTTGAACAGGCTATCAATGACATTAAGAGGAAGTATGAATTGGAGAAGATGGAAATTGTGAATATGGAAAAAGACAAGGTTTGATATTATATCCTGGCATCTGTAAGATGTTATTTCAATTAACTTGTTTCTAACCAATTTTAACTTTCAGACAGACAACACTATTGCCGAAATTGAGGAAAGATGTAATAAAAAACTTGCAGAATGCAACGAGGAATCAAGGCAACAGTTGATGCGCATTCAGGAAGAACACACGTTGCTGGTAAGCATAGGAAAAGTGTTGAATTTTAAATTATTGGTTACTCAGAAGTAATCTGGCCTAGCATTTTCTGTTACATGCGATTCTAAGTGGTATGATTCGGGTTACATTTTTAATTAGTTTATGTTCTAATTAGTTAAAAATCCAATTTTTAAATAAACTAATTGTTGAGTCCGGAGAAAATATGTTGTTCAGTTACAAAAGGATATTGCAATCGTTACAAGTGTGCTATTGTAAAATACTAGAGATCTCTTTGTAATCGGTATATATGGATGTTTATGTGCTGTTTCATTTATTCAATTCAATAAAATCTTTTCTCTCATATACTTGAATTCTTTTAAAGTTGGTATTAGGACTTCTGATCTTGGGGTACTTCCTTTGCCGTCTTAGCTGCAATTTTAATTTTTTAGGGTTATTTTTGTGCACCTATTTATTTAGTTTATCTGGTTTGCCTAAAGTGCACCTAGTTTGTGTTTCACGAGTATTGTCATTGGCATCGCCACTCCCAAAGACACCAACTTGACCGACAACCACACCAAGAGATTGGCCTTCCTTCGATCTGACAGCTCCTGGAGTTGGGCCGCCATTGCAGCAGCCACGCGTCCACATGCGTGCGTGTTCCCCTTCTCTGTGTGTGTGTGGGTTTGACAGACCACCCATTTTCGGCGGGTGACGGCGCTACTTCCTTCACTGGAGTTAACATGAGATGACTGTTATAGACTTGCCCCTATTAAGAATCTTTGCCTCGGGTTTCGTATCTCTCCTTTCTAAAGGGCATTGTTCATGATTTTCTCTAAAAAGAAAAGGGTTTTAAGGAATCACTTCTTTGGTATGACAATTCCACTAAGTAATGCTTATTTTTCACATTTGCCTGATGATGATCGTTTTGATGGTCGAAGTTATTTCTAATGGGCTCAATTTATTAGGTGCACATTGAAGGGTATAGGTAGGTTCAACCATATTGAAAAGTTTAGGACAACAATGACTCAAATTATTATATGTGCATGTCAAATTTGGAAGATCTTGAAATTACGTTTCCTTGCTATAACACATCTATAAATGGAGTTAGAAAACAAGATCGTTAGTCCTAGATACTGTCCTCAGTGTCGCAAAATACACCGGAATATTAAAGGAAAGGATATGTGGATTTGATTGGACTAACATCTAGACATGGCAATGTTAGTGTGTATAAATATAAAACGGGTTGGCCGACCCATTTTAGCCCAACCCAATTTTGGTCAGATGAAAATGAATCCGGTTGGGCCAGTCCGTCTAGAGATAGCAGGCTGAGATTGGCAACCTGACCCGCCAATGGACGGGCTGGCCGTCAGTTTTGAATATCTTTTTACTTTTTGGACTTTTGTAGTTGACCGTGGTGGCTAGAAAATTAAAGAATTGCACCTAATGTAGTGATAGATTGTCGATACAGTGGCTGGAAAATGAGTCAACATCATAAAAACCTGCATAACATAATACACTCTACTTCTCATGCAATTCCAACATAATTCTCAGAACCAATTCTCAGAAAGCATCTGAACAAGTATTGCATTTCTCAGAACAACAGTTCTCCCCTGTAATGTAATTCCAACAGAATTCATCCCATAACTTACAAGTCCAAAGCACAAATAAGGTTCAAAGTTATATCACCAAAAAAAAGATAAGGTTCAAAGTTAATACACCAAATCACATGTAGAAGTCCAAAGCCAGATAGTAAGGTTCAAATTTACAACTATAATTCATCCAATTGAGATCCACCAACAATAAACTCATTCACCATGTTGTCCCATGTCCGGAATATTAGAAGCACCCAAGGTCGATGTCCCCTCCAATCTTCCATCTTTGTCAGCTGCTTCATCATGTTTTTAAAATATGACATGTATATGAAACAAAAAGTTATAATATCAAAATTGAGTTTTAATAATAGAAAAAAGATAATAGGATTTAAATTAGACAAATTACCATCACAAAAGCCATGCTTATAACTTGAAGTACAAATAATTGCTTCAACACATAGGCAACAATTGATTTCTATACTTATTTAGAATTTTTGATCCAATGCTGAATGAAGATTCATATGCAACTGTAGTAATCATGATATTTAGCAAATCCCTTGCCATCAATGACAATTCTGAAAAACGTTTACTATTACTCAACCATCCAAGAACATCCATTGATTCTGTAGTCAAGATCTAATGTTAGCTCATCCAAATATACATCTAGTTGATTCCTTCCCATTTTAACAACAACTTGAAGTTTGCGTTGTTTCATTTTGCTAACACGAGAAAAAAAAATAGTTTATTTTACATCAAAAACAATAACTAAATTAGAAAGCTTGTACTATGCTTAGAAAACTTACATCAAAATGTGGGCGTTTGGTGGAAGCAGAAGATGATGAGATATTACTGCGCTTTACATCATTTGAAGTTGAACTCTTTGCAAAATATTGAGAGAAAAGCTTGTACAATTTGTCCTTCAACTTCTCTAACTTTGCTTCCCAACAAAGGGGATCAATTGGTTTATAACAATATCCTAATGTTTCCAACTTCACACTTGGGTCTAAAATAACACGAATGCAAGGACTGCACTATATTCCTCCCAATATTTATCAAATCTTACCATCATCCTTTCAGCCATATGTCTTATAACTCCATCTTCATCTTTTGCGCTTCCCATTAGAAGAGTTTGGATATTCCAAACCTGTAAAAAGTACAAGTTTAATGTATAGGATAACTTGAGACAGAAATCAAAGTTGTGATATCATAAAATGGCATCAAGAAACTACTAAATTTTTCCTGCTCTTTTCCATTTTGTTGGAGATGGAGAAAACTTCTAATTCTCAACAAGTAGGTGTAAACTTCGAAACACTCATTGGTATTTAAGGGCACTTTGAAGCATAAAAAAAGTTGAGTTGCACCTTGTAGGATCATCTATAGACAAAGCACTTGAAGCATCAATACCCTCTACTTGCTCAATGCATTGCTTAGATTTTATAATTATACTCTTAGATCCTCTAACATAAAAATTCGTTTAACTTCTTAGACAACTCAAATCCAGTGTGAGGTGGAGGCAAATGGAAAAAGTTTAGAATTTTGCTACAGAACTTCCAATTACAATCAACATAATAGGCTGTCAAACATATGTAACCCTCTGTAGTACACGATATCCATAAATCAGAAGTTAAACACATCCTAGATGGAATGGGCAAAAACTTTTCCTTCAACAAGTTTTTTTCTCATGAAAATTCTCAAAACATCACTCTTAATGGTATTTCCGGAAACCCAAGCAGCATCCAGGTTCACATAAGTTATCCAACCTCTAAGTTCTTCATACTCAACAAATTTAAACGGTAAACCTTGTCGAATAGTTAGATTAGCACACAACTCACGGGATACCATTTGATCTATTTTTTTGGATTTCAACTTTTCTTGCACATCCATCATCATTTGACTCACATCTTCAAACTTAATTTTGTTACATTCGTCAACATGATGTTTTAAATAAGAAGTACCCTACATTTTACTCCCAACTATATATTTCTGATTACAACCATTACATTGTGCCATCTCTTTTCCATACAAGGCCAATCTTAGTAAAAAGTCAGCAGTTAGATGTTGTAGACTTTTCCTTTTCTTTATCACTTCAACACATTCCTTATCAACCATATTTTCAACCTCATCTTTCACTTTAGAACTATTGTCCTTGTCATGGACATCCCCACCAGGTTTAGTAACTGAATCGTCCATTATAGGTTGATACAAATGAAGGAAAAACAGCGGAGGGGCAAAGTAGGAAAATCCACCAGATTTATGCGAGGAAGAAGTGGAAACCCATCACTTAGGGACCCATAGGCGTACGTCCATGATTTTGTACTAATAGAAGGGTTGACGTGGCAGGTGTGAAAGAGTAAGGGTATCGTTTCTGTTCTTACTGGGACCAAACTGTATTCCGCAAACCTGTTGAAGGGCTCTTGTATCCGGTTGCAGGTGAATCTTCTCTTGCTCGGATGAACTTTGAGGACGGCACAGGGAGACCTGCAAAAGACACTCCAATGCCTAAGTTAGCATTGGTTATGTCAGAATCTCAGGAAATATATTAATGCGTAGTCAATGCATAGGATAACGTGCTATATATACCTTTTTACCTGTGGGTCCTATCTGTAATGGGCTTTGGAGGCCCAAATACCTCTTTACCTACTTCTAGATCCATGGCCATGGGTGAAAGTACCAATAAGCCCCTCTAGGGTTATTAGTGGACGGTTGTTGGTTATGAGTGTGGAGTGCTGCGTACCTTGAAAGGTGTCTTCTAGTATGCGGGACCCGGTACCCGGCCATATGGATCTGAAGGGTTGGCTACCTGGTGCCGCTTAGTTACTTTAAGTGGCCGCTGGCTGTGGGCTGCTAGTTCTGCGCTCTGGGAGGCCTTGGAGGGTGTTCCTAGTATGCGGAACTCGGTACCCGGCCTCGTGGATCTGAATGGTTGGCTACCTTTTGCCGCTTAGTTACCTTAGGTGGCCGCTGGCTGTGGGCTGCTGGTTCTGCGCCCTGCTGGTTCTGCGCCCTGGGAGGTTTTGGCACGAGGCATGCGGCCTAAGGAGTTGATGGTGGCCGTGTATGGTTTATAACTTAGAGTATGCAGTCCTTGGCAGGTTGCGTACTGTATATTATGTGCATTTGTGCTGGTTGATGGTATGATTGGGACATCAGCCCCCCAGTCTTGAGGAGCGTGGTGACGCATAGACAGAGTGCTTTGATGCATGGTGCGCACTTTGTGCTTGGGCCGCTATGTTTCTTCTTGTGTTTGCAATTTTCATTTGTGGCATTTGGTCATGTACCCTATGGATAGTTTCTTTAGAGGAGATAGGGAATTACAGAGGGAGGAGGGATTTTTGGCTTACGGACTTTTGGGAATAGAAAGACATAACTACTCTTTGGTTTTGGGTCTTTCTTCATTGATTGAATTTGGAAATATTCAATACGACAATAAATACTTTTATTTCCATTGTTTTCTCTATTACTCTACGTCTATACATAACAATTGGTATTCAGAGCAATGTTCTGAAAGTGCATGGTAATGATTGGTTGTGCAATGGAGCAACAATTGAAGTTATTTACGACTGGGTCTCTTGAGGGGTTGATGGATAGGGCCCTGTTGCTGGAAGAGAAGAATGTTGCTATACGCAAAGCGGGACTAATGAATTTAGAAAAGAAATTGTTGGAGAAGACCATGGGAGGGCATACTTGCAATTTCACTAGGTGGGAGAGGGAGGAGGAAATAAGGAGGAAACGAGCAGCAAGATGAATGAAGCTGATCAGGGGAGAAGAAACTCTTGAGTGAAGGGAAACTTTCTCAAGCGGAATTGAGAGAACGAAGTAGTAAGGGGCTCTGTTGTAAATGTGGAGAAACATGGGGTTGCAATCAAGTTTGCAAATTGAAACACTATCAATTTGTACTCATTGAAGGATCACAAGAGGAAGCGTCGGGAAGTAGTGAAGAAGAGGAAGATAAAGTAGAGCCTATGACCAACAAAGTATTGCAGATTCATTACAAAGCAAAGAAGGATTAACTTCTAATAGATCTTTCAAGGTGGAAGGTATGATTAAGGAAAAATGGTGTAAATATTGGTGAATTGTGGTGCTTCGGCTAATTTCATTTCCAAGGAATTGGTTATGTAGCTCAACTTAAATGTACATGACACGTAAGATTATGAGGTGGGAGTAGGAAATGGAGACAAAAGGAAGGATCAGAGAATATACTTGGAAGTTGAAGTGCATAGAATCCCTATTGTGCAACATTTTTTCATCATGGAGTTAGGAGGGACAAATTTGGTGTTAGGGATGGATTGGTTGGCTAGCTTGGGGAATGTCAAGGCAAATTTCAAAAACTTGATTCTGAGTTGGGGAGATAAAGGTGAGAAGAAAAGTATGAGAGGGAGGGGATCCTTCACAATGCAAATCTCAAGCCTCTTGGAAGGCAATGGTGAAAGCTCTTACCAATCAAGGAGAAGGATATGTGTTGTACTGTCAAGCCAATATGCGCTCAAATTCAAAGGAAAGAGACCCTCTCAGCCTTGCATTGGAAGTGTTAGTGCAGTGGGAGAGTCTACGAACTTGTGAAAATTCAAGGGAACCTCTGAACAAGGTGAACTTCACCTTGAGGACAAGGTGAATCTTCGAGGGGTAGGTGTTGATACAAATGAAGGAAAAGGAGTGGAAGAGCAAAGTAGGAAAATCCACCACGTTTATGAGAGGAAGAAGTGGAAGCCCATTACTTGCGAACCCACAGGTGCACGTCCATGATTTTGTACTAATAGAAGGGCTGACGTGGTAGGTGTGAAAGAGTGTGGGTACCGTTTCGTTAGAGGAGAGAGGGAATAAAGTTGGGGGAGAGGGAATTACAGAGGGAGGGATTTTTCGCTTAGGGACTTTTGAGAAGAGAGAGACGTATATTCTCTGTAGTTTTCGGTTATTTTTCATTGATTGAATTTGGAAATATTCAATATGACAGTAGATACTTTTATTTCCGTTGTTTTCTCTATTACTCTACGTCTATACCTAACATAGGTATAATGTTCAGTTCTATACTGATGAACCAATAATTTAAAATAGTTTTAGCAACCATTTCAACAAATCAACCAATTGAATAGAATAAAACTGGAAATTCTACATCTGAAAGGCATAATAAAACATACACAAAAAGACATAAAAACTACATTGCAAGGCATTGGCAGTGTGCATGTCAATAAACTCTTGGTCATGAATAAGCTTCCAATGACAACCCTAAATAATAGATAAAGGCTACACAAACAGTTCAATCAAACAAACATATGCAAGGCTTCACAACTCATATCAACCATCCAACATAACATATAAAGGCCGTAACTCAATCAAATAGATCAAGGATACACAAAACCTCCACACATAGATCAAGTATACATAGATCAAGGATACACAACTCAATCAAACTGATCATATAAAGGTTTAATTATTAACATACTTGCACTTTCATTGTCATATGCACAAAATGAATAGAACATCCACGAATCAGTACACACTCGATCAGACAATAGCAAATTGATACCTTCTACTGCAAATTAGCAAACAAAGTGAAGAAATTATGGCCAATGTTTCGTTAATACTCAGAATAAAAAATGAATTAGGAGTTTAGGGCTAATCAAAGAACTAGGGGAAATCCAAATGAAGAAATTGGTGCTAATTGATGACAAATGAACGAACCACTCTCTACTACGTGAGCTGTAGCCGCTGCTGAATGTACTCATGAACGCGTTCAACGTCGACGAAGACAAGAGGACCAACATTGTTGAATGTTGGCGAAGAGAATAACAACAAAAATCAACGTTGTACAAGAGAAGAAGAGAAGAGGAATAGCTGTGGTGTTTGATGAGAGAAGATGATGAACTGTGGTATTTGAAGCTCTCTCTGGTGTGGTGGGCCGCACTCTCGCAAAGAGAAGACAAATAGTTGTGGTGTTTGACTAATAAACGAGACGTGAACACGAACTTTGAACTGGCCAAGTGAAGTGATCCTAACTTAATGCATTTTTACTTATGTCCAACGGGTTGTGGGTTGGTCCGCTTAATTAACCCACCTTTTGAACCCATCAGACTGCTAGTTGCGTCGGGTCGGGTTGGAGCGGGTTCGTGGATTCTATCGTCTAACCTGCCTTGCGATTTTCTAGTTGGGCTGGCGGGCCGACCTATAAGGTCGGACCTGCTTTTAAACCCTTACTAGTATCAAAATTTGAAGTTTGATAATAACATAGATGTTGTCGCTCTTGCTTAGTTTGTCTAACTATCCTAGACATTTAAGTTCTTATTAGGTTTTAATGTTAAATATGACCACATTAGAACACAAATCCTTGGAAAGAAAACTTCTTCTCAACATTGTTCGGGGAGTGGAAACTTGTTAAATGGTCATGATGAATAAGTTCTCCACGGATGAAATTGCCTTGTTCTCGGGAAAGGCTTCCAAACCTAGCCCTTAAACATGGGGAACATGAAATTCAACTCAAAAGTTAAGGAAGATTGTTAATCCTCTCATTGTAAGAAATTTGGTCACACCAACCATACTTACTCTAAGTCATATGGAAAAGAGAAGACTATCATTCATGTCACAAAACTAAAAGGTAAAGGTGGGTAAAAAAATTCCAAATTTTGAGATCCAATCTATAATAATCTAAAATCTATATTGTTTTAACTACATTTAAATGGATTTGTCCCAAATTCAAATCCACATTTTTGGATTTTAAATCTCATTAAGTTAATTGGATTTGGATCAGATTTAGATTGGATCATGTTTTAGATTTTGAAAATCCAAAATCAAAGTGCGTCAAGTCGAGCCAAGGTGGTTCAAGACCAAGTCGAACCAGGTAGGCCCTAGTCTAAGGTCAAGTAGAGTCGGTTCGAGTTGAACGTTGAGCTAAGTCAGCCCAAGACGAAGGTCGAGCCTTATCGGCCTAGGGATGAAAGCCGCACCAAGTTGGCATGATTTGAGTCAGAGTAGAGTCAGCCTGGTCTGAAGATCGAGAAATGTAGGTCAACCCTGATCAAATGGTCAAGTCAAATAGGCCATTGACAAACTATAAAGTCAACTAGGGCGGGACCAAAGGTCGACCTGAGAGTGCTAGGGTTGGAGGTTAAGCGGAGATGGATTGGCCCGACCAAGAGGTCGAAACGGGTTTGGGTCGGGCCAAAGTTCCAACTAGGTTGAGCTAAGCCAGAGGTCTAGCAAGGCTGGGCCGGGCCGACCAAATAGGAGGTCCAACCGAGCCGGCCTAGGGTGGAGGTTAAGCTGGCTCAAATTGAAGGCCAAGCCTAGCCAGCTTGAGATGGAAGTTGAGATGAGCTGGCTCGGGCCACAAGTCTTGTGTAGCTTAGCCTTCACAGGGGTTAGAAGTTGTGGTCGAGCTTAGCCGTGATGGGCCTGAGGTTGAGATGAGTCTTCTTAGGTCAAAAGTCAGGACAAATCATTCCCTGTTGGAGGTTGAGACGAGTCTTCTCAAGTCTAAGGTCAAGACAAATCGGCCTCGCTGAAGATTAAGACGAGTTGACACCGGCTGATGGTCGAGACGAGTCCACCTAGGTTGAAGTTGGAGATGAGTTAATCTAGGCCAAAGGTCTAGGCAAATAAGCCTGAGGCGAAGGGTTGAGCAGAGTAATCCTTGACCCAAGGATTAGCTAAGTAATCCTAGGATTAGGGTTTAGTCGAGTCATCCTAGGCCTAGGGTCTAGTCTAGTCAAATGAGTTGACATTGGCCTAATTCAACTCAAGTTAGTCCGGCCTCAGGTTGGCCTAAGTTAGCTTTCTTTGATGTTTATGTGAAACAACCCAGACTCAAGTTGACATGAGTCAACCTAGGGTCAAGTCTAACCAACTCAGTCCAGCCCATGTTAGGCCGAGTCCCCCCGACCTTTGTCTAATAGACCTAGTAATAAGTTATATTAGATCGATCTCACTAGTTTAATCTATTTGACAAAGTGGATTCAATATAGATTTAGTCCAAATAAAAATGGATTCAGAAAAATCCAAATCTAGTTGGTCTAGTTAAAATAGATCTGGATCATAGATCCAATCTATTTTATTGGATCTAGATTGGATTTTGAAAAATCCAATCTATGGCCAGCCTTACTAAAAGGTGAGTCCCTAAAGATGGTTTATTAGGTAACTTAATATTCTAAAAATTTTGGCAATAATCCACAACCCCCTTTAGTTGAAGAAGGAATGCCTACATTACAAGCTGAAGTTGAATGCCTAAACTACATGCTGAAGTTGAATGCCTAATTGCCATTGATTTTACTAGTGAACCATATTTTAGTACGTGCTTTCTAATCATAATTGATGGGAACTCCAATTCCTCTTTTAATGTTTCTAGAACTTTATATTAGCACTCTTGACTTCTAGACTCTAGTGCTACAAACAATATGACCCCTCATTCACCTCTTTTAACATCATATGTTTCTATTTTTGTAACCACATTACTATGGTTAAGCCACAAATGAAGATATGAGTGTGTCAAAAAAGAATCATACAAAGGACATTGCTAACAAACCACAAGATAAAATGGCAATAGGATGCTGATAAATCTATAATGTAAAGTATAGATTAGATGACACATAGGATTGTTACAAAGCCAAATCAGTTGCCAAAGGTGTACTCAAACTTATGGTGTTGATTATGAGAAGACATTTACTCTAATGACAAAGATGAATGTTGTTAGAATCATTATCATAGTTAGTTTATGCATGATCCAAAGGAGTATGACATTTACAAGTTGTAAACAAAATCCTTCAATATTTGAAGACATGTCCGGAAGGAGAACGGTTGTTCAAGAGGAATGAAAAATTAAAAATTGAGGATTAAACTGATGTAAATTATGTAAGAACTATTACAAATAGGAGATTCATCTCACTATATTGTGTTCTTGGATAGAAATTTAGTGACTTGGAAAAGTAAAAACTAAAATGTTGTTGCTAGGTGTGGGAATTGTTATGGTTGAGAATTACTATATGAAATTGTCATAATAAATAAGCTATTAGCATTTCTCATAGTTTAGTCCAATATGATAGGACCAAGCACACGAAAATAAACTGACTTTATTAAAGAAAAATTAGATAGTGACTTCATCACCACCTGTTATGTCCCATTTGGGCTTCTTATGAATGAGGAGAGCATATCTTGTTAAGTTACAAGAGGATATTATAATCATTACAAGGGAACTATAGTACGATAATAGATATCTCTTTGTAATTGTTACTTTTAGGATAGAGTTGTCTATATATAATGTTTATGTACTGTTTCTTTTATTCAATAAGATCTTTCTGTTAATTGTAATTTGAAATAAAGAATTATCTAGAAGTCTCTTAGTTTCCCTAAGTAAGGTCTAGAAATTCTAGAATGTCCTAATTAATGAAGGATGTAGAAAATTCCATAGTGGAGCATTAATTA
>Ga0214542_1003096_pt1:0-10000 | contig 34247 bp, 19 predicted proteins | sample CNSS1metaG_FD_160096 | JGI IMG/M metagenome (GOLD analysis project Ga0214542, IMG submission 160096) | Root nodule microbial communities from cowpea collected in UCLA plant growth center, Los Angeles, California, USA - CNSS1 | ecosystem: Host-associated > Plants > Roots > Nodule | place...
AAAAAAAAAAAAACTCTGCATTCCCAATTCTAATTAAAATTATATATGCCTCAAATAATCAAAACTTAAAAAAATAAAATAAAAGACGTGAAAGTTCATTAAATCATGATTGTGTCAATGGAGTTTTTAAGTATATCTCGGTAATAGTTATAATAATTATGTGATTAAGTATGTATTTCTGTCTAGTTAGTTAGTTAGTTATAATATATTGATTTTGGTGTATTGAAATATTATGTACTTGATGTTGTCTATGTTGAGAAATGGATGACATTACTTGTCTACAAGAGGACAAGTGGTTAGTCCTTATCTAGTTGTCTAACGTCTAACATGGTGGAAGTACTTGTTTGCACACTAAATTTATTTTTGATGATTAAAGATGTATTAATATTTTGATGTTGTTTACAAGAGAACCTACGGGAGAACCCATATATTAAGATATATTAATATTAAGATGTATTAAGTTTTCCTAAGCACTTCCAAGTATTATTTTCTAAGCACTTTCAATTTATAAAAGTTAGATTATTATTGCACAGTGCAATCATATATAATAAAATTAGTATAATTTTGTCAAAAATCGTACACTTCAATTTAAAAATATTACAGTTTAGGTCAAATCAGTGCAAATCGGTTCAAAAATAGTACAATTCGGTTCAAAAATAGTACAATTGGTTCAAAATCAGTACAATTCGGTTCAAAAAACAGATCAAAAGTAATGCAGTTAACTTCAAAAGTAGTGTAATTAAATTAAAAAAATAGTGCAATGCAGTTCAAAAATAGTACATTTCATTTCATAAGGAATGTAGTCTGTAAAACATTTCAGTTTATAACAGATCAATTAAGTTCATATTATAGTCCAGTACAGTTCAGTGCAGTTCAGTTTGTTAGAAAAAAAAATAGTCCAGTTCAATTTATCTAAACTGTTTTTCAGTTCAGTGCAGTTCATGCGAACTATTTTTTATTTCAGTGCAGTTTTTAATAGTGCATTGCAGTTCAGTATGATTTGTCCAGCCCTATCTATTATTATCTTTATTTTATAACATGTTGAATATCGAAAAGATAAATTAAACTATGATTTATAAATTTAGCGAATAAAACCGATTTTAAAATTTTAATTAGATATCGCTTATTTTTATTCTTTTATCCATAATATTGATACAATGATTTATTCATACAAATGTTAAAAGATAATTTTATAGCTTTTTCTTTCTTTTCAGATTTAGAAATGACAACTAGTGAATTTGGAGTACATATATGGATTAAATTGTTTTGAAGTTACGATGCATTGTTCGAGAATGCACGTTATAGGATTTGAATACTACGAATAACGTATTGTATCACTGTTTTAACATAATTGTGGTTGAAAGTTTGTTTTTTGTTAACATATGCACGTCTATTTAATGAGATTAAAAGTGAGATGTGTTGTAAAATATGCATAAAAATACCAAAGCTGTGTCTTTAGAACAGATGGTTAAACACTAACACGGGGAACTAGCATGTAGAAAAAATCATATAGAAAATATAAAAATAAGAGATAGAAAGAAAATATTAAATAAAACTTGGAATTCCTTTATCGCATGAGCAAAAGGTAAAAATTGATAGGAGTTTGAAAGTTTAAATAGGCGTCTTCAATTTCCAGCACGCAAGTGTCACAATTCTTGTTTTAAAGGTAAGAGAAACATGTTGACCTAGAAATCTTTTGGAAGTGTGTAAAATAGACAACGTGGAACTTTTGCCTTTTTTTGACATATAGGGCATAAATTTACAACAATCCTGAGAATAGAAGAAAAAAAATTTTCATATAATGCATCACAGTATAAGACACTATGAATTAGAAAAATAATACTTTTAATATCTAACATTAGTTGGATCATGGTCAAGAAACAGTCAAATATATTTGCACCAGAATGTTAATTACTTAGATAAAGTTCAGCTGAAAAGGAAAATGGCATACAGTTTTAATTTCAATTACTCAAAATATTGTGGCAATTTATGAGTTATATATTGTGGATAAAGAAATCAATTGATTTGATCCGATTGAGCACTTATCCCCAATATTTCAGTATTTTTTTTGTGGTGGTTCAACATTTGGTGGTTTTTCGACATGTGGTGGTGGTGTAATAGGAATCTGTGAAGAATCAGAATAAAAAATAAAATGTAAGGATAAAAAATAACATGAAAGAATCTATTATATATTAAAATGTTCGTTAAAAATGAAATTAATCTCTCTTTAAAATATTATTTGAAATGTAAAATAAATTTATCAAAATTTAGTTAATATATTAAATCAATGCATTGATTAATTGGTTTTGAATACGTAAGAACAAATAAAATAAATGCACACCAATGTTCCTACATAAGTCTCACGCCTTTCTCTTTCACTTTCACCTACACAATTCTTTTCCATTTTCTAAATACTCACTCTTTCGTTCACCACAGATAAAAAAAATTCTTCTCTTTTTTGAAATTATTTTCCTAAACTTTTGCCTGGCACGGAGAAACAATGCAAGAATACACTAAATTTTTCATTCACACATTGTCAAATACAAACCACACATCCTCAACAAAAATGGGAATCACAATATCCTCAAACAATAATTTCAAACATGAAAAACATCATTTAGATTCATGATTGATCATTGTAACCCGAAAAGAAACCAAAAAAACACAAGGGTTTATGTTCCAAACGCATACCTCACAGCGGCACAAACTTGTGAACCAGTCTTCGAAGCTCGAAGCTGTAACCTACAGTGGCGAAACATGAAGCCTCTATTCAAGACTGTGTTGTGCGAAGAAGACTAAAAGCTGGAGCGAGAAAGGTTGAAACAGGGAGGGAGAGAGAGAGAGAGAGAGAGAGAGAGAGAGAGAGAGAGAGAGGGAAATGGCTAAAAATGAGATAAAAGAGTGGAATGCGAAAAGATGGGAGGGGACCAAGTTCGAGTAATAAGAAAAAGTAGTGCAGCTTTCTTGAATAAAATAATACATTGCGTTTGCTATAATACAACTTTTAGTTTTTCTATAATAAAATAATATTTCCATTTTATGTTCCCTTTTGCGTCGGACAAACCCTTGTACCCAAATCAATAACTAGCGTGGGCTAAGCCCATGTTATACCGTCCCTAATATAATACACTTTTTATACAGCGACACGTGATTTATAATGACATTTTGGAAATTTAATATAATTGTGCAACTTATTATATATGCCACTAAAAATTCTACACGTGATGCACTTTTTTTTTCTTCTGCACTTTTTTCTTCTATTATTTTAAAATTTTAAATAATATTTTAAAGTGGATTAAAGGTGGATTAGGCTCATGCTAACTTTTTTTTGTATTTTATTTTTTTCTTTTACTTCTTTATAATAGATGCTAAGGGAATGTTATTTGCTTCCTACACCATCTCAAATTAACATACGGAAGCTATTTTCATATTTTCTTTTAATGATGCATTTCTAAAATTGAACTAAACTAGATCAATGTTTAAAAACCAAAAGACCAATTTTAAGTTTTAGTAAAAATTAAGGATTAAAAGTATGTTTAACATCCTTAAAACTTTAAAATTACCGATCACTTCCGCATGTTGGAACTGATGGTCCTACATATATCTTCATGCAAATTTATCATATATATAAGTCTAAGAATATAAAATATGCATATTTATGACATAGAATAGAAATCAAGCATGAAGAAAATTTAGAGTGAAGAAATTAGATTTTCATGCTTTGGACTGAAAACCACAGCCTCACCCGTCTCTTCATTAAATCTCACACCATCTATGTAGACATGTTTCATCAAATACAAAAATTGAGAATAGTTGGAAAGTATATACAATTTTCAATACGTAGTATTGAGTAAAAAGGAAGATGAGAAGTTATATTAGTAATTATATTTTTTAACCTCAGCAGGCATATGGGACATATCACCTGGCTGGAAAACTACGTTTATAGGATGACTAATAATCATATATCTTTCGTCACAGTCTGGCGGATTTAAATCCAATTCATACTCAGTCCTACAAAATTTTATTTCTTTTTCCAACGCATAACTCAAAGCCAATAAGGCACACTAAACATTTCAATATGGAAACGTTCTAAGATACTTCTACATAATCTTCATATTACGGTAACTGTACCAAATCTTAGTAGTCTAATTATTTTGTAATATTCCTTAATTTGTAGAATGTATGGTGTAAGCAGGTTTGTTGGCTTATTATTATTATTATTATTATTATTATTATTATTATTATTATTATTATTAACCAATTAAGGTAAAACATTACTTCACCTGTATTATTTAATATTGTGTTACCAATTTTATTACATAGGTCCAAGGCTTAAAAGAGCTATAAATACATATGATATTTCATAGGGAATACACACGCTTTGATATATTCATTCTCTCTTACAAAAGATCATAATTCTCTTACTGACTTAAGTGACGAAGAGTCTTTTGCAGGTGGATCTTCCCTTGTATTTCTACCCTTGAAAGCATCCCATCAAGGTTTATCAAAGTCATCCAGATCTTGCCACCTATCCAAAGGCTCACCTTGAGCTCTTGATAAGAACATTTTAATGTTCCGATCCCAAGTCAGATGATAGAATTGTTGTTAATCATCATATATTCGAGATATTATCCGCTTTGGAACCTGTCAATCACGGTTTTGTCCTTAAAAGGCGTTTTAGAGGATGGAAAGAAGAAAGGGTATTTAAACTGCCTTAGGCCTCGACTTTTAAGCGATGTGAGACTATTAGGTGCAGTAGGAACATAAGCCAACAGTCTAGGTCTAACGGGAATGAGCGAATCATCCCCAATGGAAGGCTTAAAGGACTAAAGGTTTTGTTATCAGTCCCACAGGACTGATGGTTCCATTATCGGTCCCACGATGGGCGCCAATGTTCCGATCCAAAGTCCGATGATAGAATCACTATAATTACCATACATCTAAGGTATTGTCCACTTTAGAATATGTCTGTCACTGGCCTTAAAAGACACCTCAGAGGGTGGAAAGAGGAAGGAGTATTTAAACAGCCTTAGGTCTCGGTGTCTAAGCTATGTGAGACTATTGGGTGCAGTAGGAAAAAAAAAACTTAAGTCACCTAACAAAAAAAATACAAGAATATATGATACCAATTAGTAATTATAATTGTAATGTTGGGTAATAAATAATGCTCTCTGAATAAATTATATATAAGTATTGTGCATTGCAACGCAATTTTGTTGAAGAGTGTCAATGCAAGAAGTTTGATGTAAAGTTCCAATAGAGGCAATTAAAGTAATAAAATCAATAGAAGTGTACTCACCCCCCAAGTCACAACAAAAGATTTTTATGGTAATTGAGTGTTGGATTTTTACAAGAGCATTAAAAAAATTTTAAATTGTGAGAAAATCATACATACGTTTCATAAGATAGATCCAAATGAAACAAGTAAAATCATCAATGAAAGAGACATAATATCTAAAACCTCCTTTGATGGATACAGGAGAAGGTCTCCACACATCAGAATGCACAAGATCAAAAGGAGCAAGGGAAGAAATACTTTTATTAAAAGGTAAAGCAAAAACTTTTGTCAGTTTACAACCACTATAATCAGAAATATCATGACTGTCCAAAGTACCCAAGACTTCCATAGACACTAATAACTTTAAACGAGATGCAAAAACATGACCTAAATGGGAATGTCACAAATAAAAAGGTGAAGAAGAAGAAGAATAAGACAAACGAAACAAGATAAATCCACACTAGAGGCTACAACTATTGACTCCTTGAACTAATTCAAGACATAGAGTTCACCTTACGTACGACCTATCTCAATTACCTTTTTGAGATGTGCGATCTTGTACAAAACATTCAGATGGAGTGAAATACACATTATATCTAGAATCACAAAATTTTCTCAACAAAAGCAAGATTCATAGTAAGACTAGGTATCTAGTAAACTTCAGACAAAGACGAAGATGGTATGACAATGGTACCAATACCCAATAATGGAACTGACTCACCGTTAGCAGTTGCAATTGACATGGATGAGTTAGGTGATAACGAAATAAAAGAAGGCAAATGATGTGACATATGATTAGTGACACTTGAGTCAATGATCCATTTGTTCGAAGATATATTTGGGATGATGTACCTTGAGATTGCAAGTATATTGGGAAACAAGTGTAATTTTCTCTGCTAATAATTCATTAACAACATCATCAATAAAAGACAGAGGGTTACAATGCAAAAATTAAACCACACAAACTTTCAAAATCAATACGCAAGGCCATAAGAAATTGAACCAAACATTATGATTCCCTACGAGTAATATGTGGTTTAAAAACACTCAATTCTGCAGGTTCAGCCAAGGCAAGTTGATCCCATAGGGTTGTCATGACAAAATAAAGTCTTGAATGCTCATGTCATTTTGCTTCAGTGAACAAATATCTATCTCAAGTTTATACTATTTGGCAAAATTAGACTGTGTATACAATCGAGATAAATGATCTCACACCTCCTTTGTAGTATCATATTTTTCCAATTGAGTGTCAATCAAATGTATTACAAAATTGTTGACCCAAGTGATAATTTTAGAGTTATCAACTTGTCATACCTCTAAAGCAGTAGAATAATCATCGATTTTGGTGTCAATTGGTTTTGCCTTAACACTTGAAATATAACACCACATTTCCATGAAGAAAATTTTTCATAACATAACTCCAGTAGAAATAACTTTTACCATGCAATTGCATACTAATAGAATGAAGAGAAACATCTTTACAAGTTGCTATAACAAATTGAATACAAAACAAAAAATGCGAACCACATAGTGGAAGCAACGAACAAAACTTAATACAAACCCAATATTAGTGGATTACAAATACCTTAAAATGGCATAAACAACATGGTGCAGAACCTCAAAAATTGTCTCAAAGTAGAAAATAAAATTGTGATCTAGTGAAACTTTAAAAATTGCGAAAGAGGCTTAAGGTTTATGGCTTAGGACTTGGGATTTAGAGAAAAAGAGCTTACTACAAGAATCTCTTCTCAATCATAAAATTTGTGAAAAAGGCTTAGGGCTTAGGATTTAAGAAAGAGGAACTACTACAAGGAGATTGTATATTATTGAATATGTATAAAATGTTATAAGAGGTGTGTTATACATACAAACAAAGCTAACCCTATAAACCACAAGTAAATCGACCTAAAACATGGACTATACTAAGAAAGCAGAAACAATATTGACTTATCATAAATGTACTAAAAAAATTGTCTCAAATCTTTAATGTGTAATAAATAAGCTGGTATATGACATCACATTCGATCCGACCACCAAAAGATAAAAAATAGATTAATGCCCCCTTCCCAGCAGCCCTAAAAGGATTCCTTAATTCCCAAGAAACTACGCAGGGTAAAATTTCCTGTATTGTTAAAACCTATTTAACATAGGTTGATCTCTTTAGTCGAATGTAATCAAAACATCCAAATTTTGCTACATATAAAAGTTTTACCTTTCTCCTAGTGCTTGCAGAGGGAGCGAAAGAAATGTTACATGATATATATATATATATATATATATATATATATATATATATCCACCACCACTGAGCATTCTGTTTTGTGAGCTAAGTGATGCTCAACGTTGGATTCCTAGAGCTCAGCGTTGCATTTTGCGAACTAACTAGCGTTTAGCTCTGGATTCTCACTATTCAGTAGCATATTTTGCAAACTGAATGATGTTCAATGTAGTATTCTTTAGTGCTCAATGGTTGATAAAGAGTTGATTCTGTTAACAAAAATAGTTAAGATAATGTAAAATAATTAAAATATTTTTTTAATATAAAGTTAAGAAAAACATTTAAACTTTTGTATTTTATTTTTAAAAATAATTAAAAATTTGATTAAAGAATTTTGAATATTATTTTTAAATGATTTAGACAGAATAGTTTTTTCATAACTGATTTAGAAATTTCTAATTAGTTTTTATATTTCAATATTTTTTTAATAAAGTATAAGGATGTTAGATTTTTCTCTGACAAAGGTAAGAACTTCAGCATTTATAATTGTGGTATTTGATATTATTTCAATATTGTTCCCATCTATTCGTATTTTAGACCTACCGGTATTATGTTTCGGAGTAATCCAACCCTCCGTAGTAAATTATGTTGTTTATTTTTTCAGAACTTCAAAAGTAAGGTGTTATTGTGCCAAAATTTTGGTGAGTTTGTGTAATAAAATTCATGAATAAACCTTAAAATACTACATCTAATTTAAATTGTTGTTATAATTACTTTTTAAGAAGAGGAAGTAATGGAAGTCATTATAGCACATGTAACAACGACCAAAAACCTGAAAGGTTTCAATTACAACTCTCAAGTTAAAAGGGATTTTAACCATCCTTATTAAAACTTCCTTTTCTTGTAGTGAAAGCTCCAATGTCTAAGCGGCTATTAAAAGAAATAATATATTAATCAATTTGAAAGTTTGATTAAAAATGAATTTTTTTTTTCTGGCAAATTTATATTTATAGTTTTTAGAAAAAAACTTCAAAATATTTATTAGACTACAATCCAAACACAATTCGTAACATATCTCATGATTTTATTTGTAAAGCAGGTATAGGATGTTAAGAATGATAATATATTGTCAATATAATTAATATTTTAGTTATATACAGGATCATATTTCTGTTAAATTAGAAAAAACTTTTATCAATAATATTTCAAAGAAGAAATTTGTAGACAACAATAAAATCGTCATTGATGAAAAATGTAAAAATGTATAAAGAAAGTATAAAAAAGTTAATTTTAAACAATTACAGGAAACAATAGATAATCATATTTTTACCTATTTTCATTAAATCTTTTAAAACTATAATTGATATTTGAGACACGTTGATGTTTACTATATGAAAGAAAGGGAAGTCTGTGTCACATATACATTAAATAAACAAATAAATTATTGAACATAAATTAAATAATTATAAAACATTGATAACTGAAAAATAATAATGCGACATTGAAAAGCTAATAATTTTTTTTATCATTAGTAAAAAAGAAAAATTTTAAATCCAAATTTTAAATTTTAAATTAATCGCATTTTTTTTCATTTTCAAGAAAAAAAATTGTCTTAGTTTTAGCCTTTACAGGTAAGACTAACTTGATTTAATTTTAAAAAAAAGGTCAAAAGTGTTTAATTTAGTTTAATTTAAAAATTTTAATTCTAATCAAAATAATTTTTTAAGAAAAAAACAGCCGATTTAATGATTCTTCAATTTTAAAAATAGAAACATCATCTTGAAAAATAAGAATTGACATTTATCATGTTAGTCAAAAAAGACTAAACTTTAGATTAATTTATCTTTTTAAGAATACTAGAATAATAAATTTACACTCAACTATTTTTGCCTACTCTTATAAAATCATGCAAGACAGCCACCACAATTTGAAATTTCTCTTTATTTAAAAGGTTGAAACTAATATTTTCTTCTTATATATTATTTGTTTTAAGTTTTTTTTGTGTCCTAATTTTGTTATAGGTTTTAATTTTTAATTTTAATTTGAAACCAATTCAAAGAAAAAAGAGAAAGGGAAACATTTTCAGTTTTACTAAAATTTAACTTTTAAAATGTTTAAAAAACTAAAAACATGTTTTCATTAAAAATACTATATAAACAATATATGATCATGTTGTACAAAGTGATAAAATAGAATATATTAAAAGTGTGCATGATGTAAACTCCATTTCTTTTCAGCTTTATAAGTGTTTGGGTCTGGCTTTTCGTAGGCCCAAGACCAGCCCAGTAGGGGACCCCCAATACCTGTTTGGGCACGATGGTTTGGTTAGGCTTTAACCTTCTCCCCTTGTTTTGTCCTGATTTTCAGGTTTCAACTCACTTCTCTAGTTATTAGAGTTGTGGTCTCCTTAGTTTTGGACCTGTTTGCTTTTGTTACTCTCAATCCAGGTAAGGGAAGCTAGATCCTTTTTCGTGTTTTGAAGTATGTGGTCTGTTTCTGCTTCT
>Ga0214542_1003096_pt1:15000-34247 | contig 34247 bp, 19 predicted proteins | sample CNSS1metaG_FD_160096 | JGI IMG/M metagenome (GOLD analysis project Ga0214542, IMG submission 160096) | Root nodule microbial communities from cowpea collected in UCLA plant growth center, Los Angeles, California, USA - CNSS1 | ecosystem: Host-associated > Plants > Roots > Nodule...
AGCTTCAAGAAAAATGGTTCTTACCACTCTGTCTGTTAACATAAGTATGTCGTCAACAGACAACACTTCAGCCATGAAAGCCTCATTCTTAATTACCACACCTTTGGGATCTCCAGTTGTTCCACTTGTGTACATTATTGTGCAAATGTCTGTCTTTTTTTTCGAGGGTAAATCCCAATCCAGACATCCCTAGAACAAGGAATAAGAGAGAATGTATTAAACTGTTGATATCTCAGAATACTCAGAAAAGATGACTCATGATTCTGACTTTGAACACCAATTGAAAACCAGTTTTAACATCTTACCAACTGAAGAAACTCATCCCATGAGAAGCAGGACACACCATGCTCCTCAGCTTCCTTCTTTTGTGTGGTCGAAACACTTCCAAAGCTCACAATAGCTACACCAATAATTAGAGCTCGGTCAGCATGGTATGTTGGGTAAGACCCTTAATCTATGAGTAAGTAAAACATCAATGCTTCACCTACTTTTAAGATTTGAAGAACACTGCGCAAGACATGACAAAATCTGCGGAAACAAATGTTAGTTCATTAGGAAACTTGAAGGAATTCAATGGATAACTTGCTAATCACAACTGTGTTCTATAAAAGACAGCATTGAAAAGGACTTGCAGTAGGCATGGCATATTTTCAAGACCTGACTTTACATTACTGTTCTCAGAAAGTGGCTGATAGTAACATTAGGAAGAACCAGATAAGATAATCCTAGTGAGTTTGAAGGTTCAAGTAAAGCCATATCATCAAATAATGAAACAGCAAAATTCTCTATCACACTCGCTGAATCCAGGATTACTAAACAAATATGGTAATATTAGAAATAGAACAATTCAATGTTATAGAACATCTAGAAATAGTAAAAGAAAGTTGTGCTCAAAGAACTAGAACATACTGATGGAATTTTTTTCTCCTGAACAAATGCAATTGAAACTTCAGCATGATTTATGATAAACTCCACCGCGTTAGGACCTGGTAAGCATAAACCCAAGACAAAGCCAAAGTCAATTACTAGCTGGCAGAATGACACACTGAATGAGTGTTGAGCAAGAGAAACTTGATACATGCTCCAATTTGTATCCACAAAATGTTTCAAATACTAAAAGCAAAGACAGTGAGACATTTGTTAAGTCAGAAAACACATACCAAGGGTGTCATATAAGGGAACATATGACACTGCACAGCTGTTGCAAGCCTGCAAAACAGCAAAGTGGAATCAAGTGAAATCCCATCAGAATGTCAACTAAATAGTATTGCAAATGCAGCGTAAATTGTTGGGAATAGTCTAAGTGTCGGTCAAAATCCCACATTGGATATAAGAGACAAAGTTAAACACTATATAAAAATAAAGACCCATAACATTATTATCTTAAGGTTTTGGGGTAGAAGTGGTGTCAAATGCCCGATCATAAATAAATTTTACTTTGTTGTAGAATAGTGTCCTTACTTTTATGATTAATAATTTAAAGTCATACTAATGATGATTTTCGATTGGTTGATGACATATTAGAATAAAATATAATTAGATATTCTAGATAATTAGTTATTTAGCTTCCAGATATTCTGTATAGTATATGTATTAAATATAATAAATTATTTTTGTTTCTTTGTCTCTTGATATGGTATAAAAGTTATTTAGAGTTTATTTTAAAGAAGTTTAATGGGTCTATCATGTTATCGCTATCAAATTGGACCGTCCACAAGTATATAGTCTCTTGCTAGAGATGTATGTGTCTTGATATGAAAGAGTCTCTTAAAAATCTTACATCAACTAAAGATGAGACTAATTTACACTATATAGATATAGATGGGTAGAAACTTTATCTTATAACTCGATTTTGTATAATTGAGATAAATTTAAAGTTGACTTCTTATAAGATAAATTATGTCATGACCTAGGAATTAAACTCTAAGATAAGAGGCTTTGTTAAATGAATAATATATGATGATACTAAGAAAGTGGTATACCTCCATGGCAATGATCCATTCAGGGCAGTTGGACCCATATATGCCGCAACGATCTCCCTGTGATTTAAAAGTGGTAATTAGATTATGAATTTCACAATATTCAGTGATTCAATACTTCATCTTAAAAGGACAAGGAATGTTTCAAACTCACTGGATTGAGCCCACGGCTCTTCATGGCAGAACCCATTCTCAAGGCAGCATCATAAACCTCTTGATATGTAAGCCATATGTAGGAACCCGCCTGTAAATTCACCTCAACATTCACATGATGTTTTAAAAAATTTGAGGATAAATTTGTTTTCCCCAATAATTTAGACTCTTGGAGCTATCCATAACAAGAGAACTTGTCCCCATTTCCTCAAGTTAGGTAAAAGGTGACATGTAAGCATAAAAAAGACTAACAATCATTGAAGAGAGTACCAGTTCCATTAGTGTGCTGTTTCACTTTTTAATTAAGGGGACAAAGAACAAAAATAGGAGATTTTAGTTCTAAGTTCCAAAAAAATGGAGTTGATACCTTAGATTCTGTTTTTTGACGCCTACCAAGCATTTTGCTGTTGGGATTCCTCTTAACAGAGTTCCTGCCAAATGAAGCGCCAAAACTGAATAAGAAGTGGTGTGTTGCTTTTCTTTTCTTATATAGAAAATTCACATAAATAGTCATTTGATACAATTTTGGAGTGAGAACTTTACATCTAACTGATAAATTGAGAAATTATAGTAAAGAAAATTTAAAAAAAAAAAAAAAAAAAAAAAATAAAATTAAATAAAAAAAAAAAAAAAAAAAAAAAATAAAAAAAAAAAAAAAAAAAACTAGTTAAAATTAGTTAACAAGAAAATATACATTAAAATGAATACTACCACAGTTGGATAAAAATATAATAATGTTACTTCTTAATATGGGGAAAAAAAGAAACACTTCCATTCGAATTTTGGTGCTATAAACTGAGTCATGATTAAGTAAGTGAACAGGGTGATTGATGAAAAAGAAAAAAAAAATTGGCATGAAAATAGTGTGTGTTAATTTTCTCATCAGGGACTATTATTACTCACTTTAGCCTCTAAAGTAAGTTAGTGAATTTAGAAGAGATTCCCTGAATGATTAGCATTGTGATGTTTATCTGTGTCATAAACACAAGAAAACGGATAAAAATTTCCTAGACTTAATGATGGATGAATTTTGAGTTGTGAGCAAGGATGAGGTAGTGAAAGAAAAATAAGCATAACTGTGTGCACAGACCTGAAGAAATCCCAGGGTGATTCCAAATCAGAAGGAACCTCCAAGAGACCATCTTTGGCATAAATGCTCCTATAGACAGGACCTGCTGATGGGTTTCCATCAGTTGCAGGCCTTCCCTCTTCAACCTTCACAGTGAAAGTCTCTGGCATTGTAAGATGGAAAGGAATGTGCAGGTGTGTGTCACAGAACTGTGTCTGGGGGATGATGATTATCAAAGTGGAGTTATGTGTGAGGTAATAAAGGCAAAGGGGTGTGGATAAATCAAATTTCAAAGGAAGAAGAAGTGCATGTGAAGCAGCAATGTGGAGGAGGTTGAGGCAGAGCAATAAATTCAGTGTTTACTTTTGCTACGCATTTTCTGAACAAATTTTTGTAGCTGCTTTAATGCCTACCCTCTTTCACCTCTTCTGTGACTTTTGTGTTTGCATTTATATTGGATGCAAAAGTTCGGTGAAGCAAACCTTGCCTTGCCTTTTTCCTTAGAGACAAATTGGGAAACACAACCAAACACACTTTGGTTCTCACTAAAAAGAAAAAAAACAATGTTCAATGTATGCTTTTTCTTTAATGGAAAACTTTACAATATATATTTCATTACTTTGGTATTATATTCCATGATATTAATAGAAAATAGTTTTTGGATCATGTATTATATTATTAATGACCACCATTAAGCATTTGTCTGGACAATAATGCACCCTCAAACTATGCATCATCATCTTCATAATTTGGGTCAACACTTAACAGTGATAACCAAATTTCATAAATGTATGCTTAGTTGGTTATGTGTTCTCAATAAACACTGCCATTTTTTGTTGAGTACTGTAAGTCTTGAGAATTTCTTCAGGAAAGCATAAATAAATACATATGCACTCAGTTTTTTATCTTTAATTTTATTCCAATATTCAGTTTTACATGTTTTATTCACTAATTAGGCTTCATTAGTTTTATGATATTGAATTCATTATCAGCATTTTGCATTTTTAATTTTATGACATTGAATCCTTTATCACCGTGTTCACTCTCTCTTCCACCAAACAGTGCACTCAATTAATTTTTATTTGCTAGTTTTGTGCAATAGTTTTGTGCAATATCTCTTCCCATTTCCAGTTTGCAAATTCTAAACAAGTTGGTGAAGATGGAATGAAAAATGAAACCATAATGAAAATATAGTCATGGGGTGGTAAACCATAGAAGAAGAACAAGAAGTTTGTTGGGTAATGTTAGGTTAATGGAATAATTCCATGCATGCAGTTGGAAATTGGTGTGACAAAACATATGATTAGGTGGAATATGATATGAAGTGGGGAAAAAGTTGAACATTAATTTGGTGGCCAATTGAAAAGATAGCCACTCATAATTCATACCTAACTTTGTGTGCTACCATTAATGTTTCATGTAACATTAATTACCAAAGGCATGTAGCACCACAAGTGGTGGGTAATTCTAAAGCTTGGTCATATTCCAATTTTGATCATTTTTAAGTAAGGATGTGAAAATTATGGACTTATAATTGTTGATTGACAAATTAAGAAAAAAAAAATAACTACTTAATATTTTTGTTAGTGTTATTGTGGCGTGATTTTAATCATTGTTTGTAGTTTTATTTTTTGTAGTACACTCAAATTCAATAACTTTTTTGTTTAAAAATATTTTTTAATAAATACTTAGACTCCGTACATTCATAAAGTGGGTCAAAATAGATCAGATTACTATTGTAGGTGCATCTCATAGTTAAGGGAGTTTCTCCTTACACCTCCAAAGAGTTCTACTGCACCTCCAAAAGAATTTAAATTTTCTATAATATCCCTCTGAAGTCTTTGACTATTAAGCGGTAAAAGTTAAAAAAAAATTCCAGTAAAATCCTTAACCGCCTTTCGAAATCTGGTAAAATTCTTAACTGACTTTCGAAATTCGGTGAATAGTGTCAAACGGATTTAAAATTGTAAACCGACATTCGAAGCCCGGTTATGCCTTTAACGAAATTCTAAATCAGTTTTTTTTTTAACCGATATTTGTAGTATAGTTGGTGGTTTTAATTTTGTTATTTTTTTATTTGATTTGTTTATAAGATTTAATTTCAATTGTTTTATAATTTATGTATTAATTATTTAATTTTAGATTATTTATATTTTATATAAGTACATTAAATAAAATTTTATTAATTTAATTTTTGTAGTTATTTTTATCGACAATGAAAGTCCGGTTTAGTAAACTATTTTTTTATTTAAAGTTTATATTTATATACCGAATTCTCCTAATTTAATTTTTTTAATTTATTTTGCATAAAAGATTTATTTTCAATTAGATTAATATTAATAAGTTGTTGTTTTGTTGTAATATATTTTATTAATATTTATTATTTTTTTAGTTATGAACTTGAGTTTTTTATTTATTTATTTTTATTATTTTTTGTTTTAATTTGTTATTATTTTTATTCATTGTAATACTTTATTGTTTTATATTTGTTATTTGCAATTTTTTTTATTCATTATTTTATACACTTTTTTTAAAGTTTTATTTATATAAAATATAAATAATCTAAAATTAAATAATTAAAACATAAATTATAAAACAATTGAAGTTAAATTTTATAAACAAATCAAATAAAAAAAATAAGAAAATTAAAATCACCAACATTACTACAAATGTCGTTTTTAAAAAAAAAAACTGATTTAGAATTTCGTTAAAGGCTTAACCGGACTTCGAATGCCGGTAGACAATTTCATAACCGGGTTTCGAATGTCGGTATACAAAGAAAACAGATTTCAAATTCCGTTAAATCACTTAACCAGACTTCAAATGCTGGTTCACAATTTCAAATCCGTTTGACACTATTCACCGAATTTCAAAAGCCGGTTAAAGATTTTACCGGATTTCGAAAGCGGGTTAAGGATTTTACCGAATGTCAAAAGCCGGTTAAGAATTTTACCGGATTTCGAAAGTCGGTTAAGAATTTTTTTTAACTTTTACCGCTTGATAGTCAAATGATTCAGAGGAGTATTATAGGAAATTTAAATTCTTTTGGAAATGTAGTAGAACTCTTTGGAGGTGTAGGGAGAAACTCCCATAGTTAATTGGAGTGTAAGAGGCCAATGAAAAAAGTTAATTACTTTCTATACTGCTATGTTTTTCTCCTGCACCTGTATTTTTTTAAATACCTACTTTGCCCTTTTTATTTATATCTTTTCAAAGCTTAAAACACTCCATTTTTGTGTTGCTCTCCACTGATGCACATAAGCAATTGGTTTGGACATTGTTTTTGCAAATAGTATTTTTAGATATCATGGTTTAACTAATTCTTTTGATAGCATTTGGTGTTCTTTTTAATTAAACGTATTCAAATAGAAGTAAATCTATTAGTTTTCGAGTTATTTATTTGTGTAGTCACGAATTGTGCATTCATTCTAAAGGATGCAATGATGTATTTTTTTTATTATACAATATGTACTCCCATTTTTTAAGTAAATTTTATCTTTTGAGTTGAACAATCTAAAAACTACAATTTTATATTCTAGATTGTGTAATTATAAATACAATTTTTTTATTTTTGTTTTAGTTTGGTCCATAAAAGAAAAGTTACAAGTTTAACATAAATGTTCATGTGATGAAATAAATAATTATGTGCTTGAATTGTAAAGGTGATATTTGATAGAAATGGATAATCAAATTTAGAATAAAATATCAAGCGAAGCGAAGTTGTTGACAAGTATAGATAAAATTCTTTAAATCATTAGCTGATAAGTAGTTAAATGATATTGTAGTGAAATTTTCACAATAAATGATTTAAGTAAAATATGTAATTATTTTATCGAAAACAAGCATACTAATGGTTTCTACACACGGTTGTATTTTTTAATTTTGTATATTAAAATAATAAAGTACTTAAAATATTATGTAATAAAATGTCATGAAGATTAGGTTATGTTATTATCGTAAATATTATTATTAAAGTAAAAATAGTAAATCTAAGTGATGCAATAATAATTTTAGTTTTAAATATTATAAATATGGTGCAGTTAATTGATTTTACGAAATAATTATAATAGCCTATGACCTGTACATGTATATCTTTTTTTGTTTTTTTGTTTTATTTCAATCTTTTTAGAATAATAATATAATTGTTATTATATTTATTTAACCATTAAAAATACTAACAATATTATTAATATAAATTATGAATTATAAAATTTGTAAAAGAATAATCTATAATTATATATAAAGATATATATCAACAACAAAACAAATAAAAAAGACAAGTAATTCAAATATGATAAATAAAATTGATATCATAATATGGTACAGTTAATTGATTTTACGAAATAATTATAATAGCATATGACCCGGGCGTGATAAGAAATGAAGTTTAAGCCTAACTCAACCCCACAAAACCGGCTTTTAAGATGATGTTTACACCCTACTTGTATATTATGAAATTGTCTTATCTATGGTCGATGTAGGACTTCCAAAACACACTCCCCTCACGTTGAGGTATATATATCTCGTGCATAGGTCTGGAAATGGGTAGTCTGTTAGCGGCCCGATAGCGGGTGAAATATAATGTCCAAGAAATCTCGCTAGGATAGACCTCAACCCCATAAAATTGGCTTTTAAGGTGAGGTTTGTATGCACGATTTTCTTTCTTTTTTATTTCAAATCTTTTTAGAATAATATATAATTGTTATTATATTTATTTAACCATTAAAAATACTAATAATAAATTAATATAAATTGTAAATTGTAAAATTTTAATTAACAAAAGTATTAAGTATAATAATAATAATAACGTTTTTTTTAATTAAAAAAAACACTTGTAATAATAACACCATTACAAATAATAATAATAATAATAATAATAATAATAATCTATAACAATATATAAAGATGATTCCCTCTTTTGTGTCCACTCATTTTTAATTTTTATTTCACCCTTTCTAATATAATAAGTTATTTATTATTTTCAAAATAATTTAATATGTAACCGTTATTTTACAGTTTATTTTTTTCTGCAACAACATCAATTTCATTATTGTTTCTTTGGTGAAGTTGTCGTGCCTTGCTTATTGTCTTTGCTTTCACACTCACTTTGCTAATACTATTTATCTTTATTGGACAAAACAAAAAAAGTATTTTCCATAGTTCCTTTTCATTTATGATTACCTATGTGTATGTTTACTACTGAATGTCCAATTGTCCAATTTATGATTACTCGTTTTTCATGTTTTTTTTTATTGTTTATGATGTTTAAAAAAAAATTCCTATTTTTTTGAATTTATTATGGTGGACAAGTAATCGACCAAAATGTTTTGGGCAAGTATGGGAAAATTCATTTATCACAGTCAGAGTCAGAACAATGAGAAATGAAATTTAAATCTTTTAACAAAAATACTTATAATCTCTATTAATTTTCTATGCGCATCTTCTTTATGATTAAGGAGGCAAGGAATTGTGCGACAGTGAGGGATCTTTTTATTATTACGGTTTATTTATTTTTTTATGAATTTAATAAGTTTTATAGGAAACTATGAGTGAGAGAAAAAAGTGTAGGATTGGATTGATGTGCAATTTGCATAGTGTTCGCACAGTTCACAGTTCGTTTAATGGCTTCAAGCCTTTCCACTGCTTCAAACATTTAATCTGAATGAGAAACCCAACAGGTGCACCAAATATCATTATAAATTTATTTTTATTTTAAATTATTTTATAACTTTACAACATAAATACTTTTCCTCATAAGTATTTCTAACTGTTTTTCGTTATAACTGTTTTTAACTTTTAATTAATTATTTAATAACTTTACAACCAAGATACTTTTCATTATAAGTTTAAAAGTTTACGAGATATATATATTTTATTAAAATAATTTTTACTTATGAATTTTTTTCATTTTCATTATAAATATTTTTTATTTTTAATAATTTTATAAGTTTACGACATAAATATTTTTCATCATAAATTTTTTTAAATTTTTATTCTTTTTTAAGTTTACAACATAAATATTTTTCATTATAAATATTTTTAATTTTTAATCACTTTATAGATTTACAAGATTAATATTTATAATTTTTAATTATACATCAATGTTTTTAATTTTTAATCATTTTACAGATTTACTTGACAAGTATTTCAAATTTTTAATAATTTTAGAAGTTTACAACATAAATATTTTTATTATAAGTTTTTCAAATTTTTCATTATTTTTTAAGTTTACAACATAAATATTTTTCATTATAAGTATTTTTAATTTTTAATCACTTTATAAGTTTACAAGATTAATATTTTTAATTTTTAATTTTTAATCATTTTATAAGTTTACTTGATAAGTATTTCTAATTTCTAATTAATTTATAAGTTTACAACATAAATATTTTCACAATAGCTGTTTTTAACTTTAAATTATTTAATAACTTTGCAATAAAGATATTTTTCATTATAAGTTTCAAAGTTTACAAGATGAATATTTTTCATTCAAATTTTTTTTAAATTTTTCTTAATTTATAAGTTTACATGAATTTTTTTTATAAATATCTTTCATTATAATTATTTTTAATTTTTAATCACTTTATAAGTTTACAAGATTAATATTTTTTATTTCTATTTACACAACAATGTTTTTAATTTTTAATCATTTTATAAGTTTACAACATTTATACACAATATCACTTTTTTTTTATCATTACAATTCAGTGTTTTTTTTAGAATTTAGCAATTTTTTATTCAATGTTTTTTTTAGAACATAGCAATTTTTTTAACATGCTTTATTATTTTAAAACTGACAAATTACTTTTTTTTAATTACAAATCTTTTTTTTCTTTTAGAACTTAGCAATTTTTTATTTAGTGTTTTTTTTAGAATTTAGCAATTTTTTAACATGTTGTATTATTTTAAAACTAACAGATTACTTTTTTCAATTACATTTTTTTTTTTTTGCTTTAGTAACTTGCTAATCAGTTTGTCATCATCTGCATTTGCTGTTCTTCATTGTTACATCAAATCAAATTTTGTAGTCTTTCTACTCACATTTAGGTACTTCTTTCTATATCATTATCTTTCTTTAGTTTTATTTGTTGTACATATTATGTACTACTTTTATTGTCCTTCTTTTCATTCATTACTTTCTTCCAAGTAATAGATTTTTAAATTTATATTAATTTTGGATTTATTATTTATTGTTTTTGGTTTAAATAGACAACATACCTAAATGGAAAAATATTCCTTCTAACAAATCAACATCAGAACAACAAAGACAAAGATGGAGAATAAATGCTGCAATAGAAGACATAGAATGACCCCCCAAAAAATACTTATTGAACAATCTAAAAGAAGGAAAACAATCTTGAAAACACAACCAACATTGTCCAAATGCCAAATAGAGCTCCCCGATTGAGAATGACATCTATTCGACAAATGGCTCGGTCAGTAACTAATGCAGGTAACATCACATTTCTCCTCATCACTATTGTATTTCATTGGCCGAGAATGTCCTTCCAAGTATCCTCACATTCTTTTTAGTTATTTCCTGTAAACTATATATTTGATTTAAATAAAGTTTGACTTATTTTTTAAATATTAGGTTATGGTTTGGTCTCACAAAGGTTTGTAGGATGTAATGATAATGAAGCATGACCAAGTAATACACACACATTACTGACACTCAACATGGTCAGTCAATTTTATTCATCAATATTTAGTCCATGTTATTTACTTACCATTTTATGAAATATTTACATATTTTTATTTATTATGCTCCATGCTTTCACATAACAGGTTCTACTCATGCACCGCAAAGGTTTGAAGAATATAATGTATATGATGCATTGTCAAGTACTTCACCTATCAGTAACATAGATTGTGGTCAGTACACTATATCCTTTGTATTATATACAACAATAAAAAACATATATAAACAATAATGTATTCTTCATAAATAATTACATTTACTTACGCTTAAACAAAAAATTTATATCTAACTCTATACAAAAAAAGTAGAATACAACTTCTTTGTTTAGGTTTAAACCCACTTCATCACTACTGTATGTCACTAGCCGAGAAAATCCTTCTGAGTATGCTTACATTCCTTTTAGTTCTTTCCTGTAAAGTATATATTTGATTTAAATACAATTTATCTTATTTTTTAAATATTAGGTTATGGTTTTGCCCCACAAAGGTTTTCAGGACGTAATGATAATGAAACAGGACCAACTAATATGCACATTACTGACACTGAACATGGTTAGTCAACTTTATTCATCAATAGTTAATCCATGTTATTTACTTTCCATTTCACAAAATATTTTCATTTTTTTATTGATTATTCTAGGATGCGTAATTATGATTTTGATATAATTTATTAGGGTGTTGAATAATAAAACACCTTTAAGTTGTCCTTAATTTTCGGAGTTAGTTCCTTTTTCCTTTTTTTATCTATGTGTCAATATATGATTATACTTTTTTACCATCTATCATGGTTTTTAATTTGCTCTTTATTTATTACGGTGATATTGGTTATTTATTATGCACTTTTTTTCATTGATTTAACACTACACAGGTTATGGTTTTTCTGCACAAATATTGGAAGGATGTAATGATAATGAAGCAGGACAAAGTAATACACACGTCAGTACCATTCAACATGGTTAGTAAACTATTTCCATCAATAATTAATACTCATTTTGGTACCATTGAACCTGATTAGTATCTTTTTCCTACCATAATTAATACATGTTGTGCTTTAATAATGCACTTTTTTTACTTTTACAATTTATAATACTACATTATTTATTATTCTTCCAATTTATCACAATAATGTAGATATGCTACATAGATTCTCCCAAACACACAATAGTGCTAGAAATTTTTCAAATACGGTTTCAATGCTCAAATTTCAATTACCTACACACTACATGTCCACATTGTCATGCACGATTATTTTATCATGAATCACGCGATATGTGTTGCTCTGGTGACAAAGTGTTACTTCCACGTGTTCCTCCTCCACATGAGCTGCTTCAAATATTTTCAAATGAAACATTTGAAAGTAGACATTTTAGACAACATATAAGAAGTTACAATCATGTTTTTTCATTCACTTCTCTTGGTGTTCATATGGATGAAACTATAGTAGCAAATGGTCGTGGTATATATAGTTTTCGTGCTTAAGGTGCAATCTATCATAGGATAGGAGGATTTTATCCAAATGATGGGTTCAGACCCTGGTTTTTGCAGTTGTACATTTATAACATTGAACATGAATTACAAAATATGATGTTGGAAAACCCTCAACTTCATCAAACTATTGTTCATAAATTGCAACAAATATTACATCGGTGCAATCCTTTTGTGCATGTATTTCGACAACTTGCTCAAGAACCAAATATTCAAATATGTTCTTTACTCATTAAAGAGCGTCTTGTGAATCAACCTCATTATAATCTTCCAACTACATATCAAGTAGCAGTTGTTATTGTTACTGCAGACACATAATCAATGGCACGTGATCGAGATATTAAAGTTGTAGGTCATGATAGAAATTTAATAAACATACAAGAGACCGTAGGATATTATGGCCCTTTACAATATCCTTTATTATTTCCATTTGGAACATCTTGCTGGGACACCAACACAAAAAATCATAATGGTCAAAGTATCTCTTGCCAAGAATATTATAGTTTCATGCTTCAGGTAACTTCTATCATAATTACCTCTGTTTCATCAAATTACTTATGAAGAAAGCTAACATATTTTTAGAAACACATGATTATTTAATGTAGATTCGTCCAAATGATCAGTCTGTAATATTACAAGTGAGACGACTTTTACAACAATATGTTGTAAATAACTACGTTAAGATTGAGACTAGAGGTTACGTTGGATTCGTAATCATCAAAACAACATTTGTGCTTAAGTGTACCAAGGTTTGCAAGATGCTTTGCATGAAGGACAAACTCACGCAGGTAAATATATTTAAAACAACATTTATTACATCTAAATATATTATTATTCACTCTTTCATTTCTTTGAAGATACTGTTGGAAAGAGGACTATCGCAACCGAAATCGCGACGGGACGACAAACCAAAAAAAAGAAAACGGGTTTAAAAGGAGATTTGAAGTCGCCACCATAGTTATTTCTGGAAAACTATGGAAAACCATAAAATAAAGAAAGTCTGTGAAAAACCAGATTTTTTGGATCCAAGAGTCAGTTACGCGTAGGGAAGGTGTTAAGATCCTACAGCGCCCACCCAAGGGCGGTACCCTTAATTAAACATGCAAAGTTGATGTGGTTTTCAAAACATTAATTTTCTCCAAAAATAATGAGACAAATAATACTAAAAAGAAACAAAATATTTTTTTGATTTTTAGGTCTGACAAAGATTGACCTTAGTTCTACGTATTCTCATTTAAACTGAGAAATCAGGGTTACGTAGTTCTTTTAAAAAGAAATTTGGAAAACAATAGAGAATATGATTTGATTTTTTGGAAGTAAGCCTGACAAGGACTAACCTTGACGTATCTCACAGCGGAGAATCAAGGATCACGTGGTTCTTAAAAAATGACTTTTTTTGTCTGAAAATATTGATATTTTTATATTTTGAAAATTTTTTATTTTTTGGTATTTTTGAATTACTTGAAAATATGTGTCATATGACACAAGCAATCAGACAAACACTAAAAGAGAAAGAAAACTACTTTTTGGTATTTTTGAAAATGAGTGTCGTACGGTGCAGGCGACCAGACAGACACAATAAAGCAAAATAGAACATTTTTTGTTTTTTAGATTTTTCTATTTTTTTGTATTTTTTGTAATTTAAAATATTTTTGTTTTCTCCCTTTTTAGAAAAAAATAATAACAAAAGAAGGATAAAAGTGAAAAAAACAACAATAGTAGGGTGTTTGAGTAATGTGCGAAGAGCATGAAGTAAACATAAAACACAGGCCCAAAAAAAGAGAAACAAAGACATAGGGGGTGTGTGAAGTAAATGTGAGAGTGTAGCAAGTAATGCATAAACACAAGCCCAAAAAAGAGAAACAAAGACATAGCAGGTGGGGTGCGTGAGGTAAATGTGAGGGTGTAGCGAGTAATGAATAAACACAGGCCCAAAACTGAGAAACAAAGACATAAGGGTGCGAGACTATCACATATGGGAGGTGCACGAAGTAAGCTGGTGGGGTGCGTGAAGTAAATGTGAGGGTGCAGCGAGTAATGCATAAACACAGGCCCAAAAATGAGAAACAAAGACATAGGGGGTATGAGTTATCAGAATATGGAGGTGTATGAAGTGAAAACAAGGGTGTAGAGATTAAGATGGGGGTGCACGAAGAAAACATATCCAATTTTTTTAAAAAAAACCCTAATTAAAACTAAAACTCCCTTTTTCTGACAGCTTCTTCCTCCTCATCTCAGCACACCACAACTTCAGCGCTAGGTGTTACCACTACACATCCCATGGCCAGTGAGACACGCCACCGTTAACGCCAGCCACCACCGGAGGCGTTGCCGACGAGAACCCAACTCCCCGAATCTTCCCCCCTTCTCGTTTCTTCTCCTATGCGCGAGACAATCCTCTCGTCGCTTCTTCTTCCTGCATGCGAGACATGGGCCTCTTCTTTTTCCTCGTCGCCACAAACAACACCAAACCCCTTCACGGTCGCAATGCCATGCTTGCCAGAGACTACCACCACCGGTTCCAGCCACCGTCGGTCCTCCATCCTTCTCCAATCCTTGATTCTCTTCCTCCGCGAGAGAGAAAGGCGCCATAGGCTCTACGACTCGCCACCATCGTGCCAGCCACCGCGACTGCGTCTGCGAGCACCACGAAAGCCAACCCTTTGGCTGTCGCGACCAAGACCGCCTTTGTTTGAGACTCCAACTCATTCCTGTCACTGTTTTCCGTTTGTGTTTGCGGGATGGGGATGAATGATTAATGGAGGTAATGGAGAGCCCAATGGGATGTGATAGCATGGTTATGTGAATGAAGTGTGTTTGAGGAAGGTGAATGGAGGCTCTCTGTTTTTGGTTATTTGGTGCAGGTAGAAGATGACGTGTATGCGTGGTGCTGGAGGGATTGGGGAGGAGTTGGATCTTTTGAGTGAATCCATGGGCAATAATGGGTTATGGTACGGGTTATGGTGTGTTTTTTTTGTTGGACTCGTGAGGATAAAGGTGTTGTTTTTGTTTTGTAGAGAATCAGGGAAAGCAAGCATGAGTCCAGAAGGTCCCCCCCTGGATGAAGGGAATGTGATTATATTTGTTATGCATGTGCTTTGTTCCCTTCCCACCTCGAGACGTGGGATAAGGCTGAAAGCAAATGTTGCTTCCTGCTGCTTCAGCCATCGTGACCATGGCCAACTAGCTACCACACCTAATTATCAAAGACCTTAGGCCTGCTAATATCAGAGACCTTACGTTAACCTCTTGTTCTTCTATTTCTCTTTTTTTTCATTTTTTTTTCATTTTTTTATATACATATTTTTTGAAATAAGAATCAAACGAAATAAAATAAAATAAAAGTAAACAAAATATGATTAAAATCAAAATTGAAAATTAAAATTAAAATAATAAATAAATAAATAAAATAAACAAGATAAAGAAACCAAGATTAAATAAAATAAAACAAGATTAAACTAAAATTAAAATGAGATGAAAATATAGGAATATATCCATACTCAAATCAATGTTCACTACTTTTTTTTATTCCCTCCTCTTTCTAATTATTTTCTAAAAGCAAAATTATTTCTTACCCGGACGAAATTGGGTGTTGACAAGGACAATATTACCATCGTCATTTACTGGTAGTCGTCGAGACTTGACACAACAATATCAAGATGGTATGACAATTGTTGCTCACAATGGAAAACCTTATATTTTCCTTACAATGACATGCAATCCATCTTGGAGTGAAAATTCTTCTGAACTATAAAATCAACAAACTCCACAAGATCACCCTGACTTGCTCACAAGAATCTTTCGAGCAAAATTTGAGCAATTGAAGGAAGATGTTGTTAATAAAGGAGTCCTCAGAAAAGTTATTAGTTATATGTATGTTACTGAATTTCAAAAACGTGGGTTATCGCATGTACATATGTTATTGATCTTAGATAATAAGGACAAGTTACGTGATCCACAAGATTATGATAGCATTGTTAGGGCATAAATACCAAATGAGGAAGAAGAACCACAATTGCATGAAGTTGTGTTGAAACACATGATACATGGTCCTTGCGGAACTCTCAATCCTAGATCACCATGTATGAAGCGCAATCAATGCCAAAAGAGATTTCCCAAAGATTTCTTGGAAGAAACACGACAAGGTAATGATTCATATCCTCAATATAAAAGATGTTTTGATGAACCAATTTCCATAAATAGAAATGTGACTGTTGACAATAGATGGGTAGTTCCTTACAACCCTTGGTTACTCTTAAAATACGACTGTCATATAAATGTTGAGGTTTGCAACAGCATCAAAAGTATTAAATATTTGTATAAGTATGTTTACAAAGGACCAGATCGAGTAGCAATGGAGATTCATAAAGGACCTATTATAGATGAAGTCCAGCAATATCTCGATGCTAGATGGATTTGTGCTCTCGAGGCTTTATGGAAAATCTTCAGATTTACAATCTATCGAATGAATCCAGTTGTTGAAAGATTACAAATTCATTTACCAAATCGACAGCAAGTGCGATTTTATGAGCACCAAAACATCAATGACGTGTTGAATGATGATAACAACTCCAAAACCATGCTCACACAATTTTTTGCCCTCAATCAAAGAGATCCCCAATCTAGAACATTTTTGTATCGAGAAATTCCAGAGCATTATTGTTGGAATAATAGACCTAAGGAATGGTACCCAAGAAGGTCAAACAAGAAAGTTACCGATCAAATTTATATTGTATCCCCTTCTGAAAGAGATAAATTCTTCTTGCGGGTTTTGCTTTCTCACATAAGAGGACCAACCAGTTGGGAATATCTATTATCACCAAATGAAACATATTATCACACATTTAAAAAGACGGCTGAGAAATTGGGATTTTTAGAAAGTGACAATAGTATTCATGAATGCTTAGTTGAAGCATCAACTTTAAAAATGCCATATGCTTTACGAAGACTATTTGTGACCTTATTACTAAACCCTAAACCAACTAATGTTAGAAGCCTTTGGAATCAGTTCCACACCTTTATGCTAGAAGATTATACTTCAACCAACACTTCTGTCAATGAGAACTTGCTTCCTATGTTATTGAGGGATTTAAATGACCTTTTAATTCAGCATGGTAAAACAATCAAGGATTTTGATTTGCCACTTTTATCTTATGATGCATTGGAAACTACTTCAGTACCAAGAATTATACAAGAAGAATTATCAATACAGATACCTAATGAAGATGTTCACAATGTACACAAATTGAATCATGACCAACTCATTGCCTTGAATACCATTTTAGATGTAATCAACCGTAATCAAAGTCAGGTCTTTTTTGTGGATGGACCAGGAGGAACCGATAAAACATTCATTTACCGTACTTTAATTGCACATTGTAGGAGCAACGATCAAATTATTTTAGCTACAACCTTCTTTGGTATAGCAGCAACATTATTATCGGTGGTAGAACTGCACATTCTCGATTTAAAATACCTATCAATGTCGAGGCCGATTCGTTTTGTTCTATAAGTAAACAATTAGATCTTGCAAAACTAATAAAAACAACAAAGGCACTTATTTGGGATGAAACACCCATGATTAACATATATGTTTTGGAGGCACTAGATTGGTCATTAAAGGACATTCTAGATTCTGATGCTCGATTTAGGGGCAAAGTGATCATATTAGGAGGTGATTTTTGTTAGGTACTGCCAGTAGTTCAAAAAGGTACAAAAACACAAATGATTTCTGCTTGTATTATTAATTCTCATTTATGAAGTAACACAAAGATATTACATTTACAACAAAACATGCGATCATTACAAGATCACAGTTTTGCTGAATATCTCATGCGCATTGTAAATGGTATTGAACCAACACAAGTTGATGACATGGTAAAAATACCCCAATAACTAGCAATATCATGGGAAGGAGAAACCTCAATACAACACCTCATACACCAAACTTTTCCTCGGTTACAATTTCATACATGGGATGCATCTTATATGGTTGAACGAGCCATACTAACTCCAAAAAATGAAGATGTAGAAAACTTAATGACATAATTATCAATCTATTTCCAAAAGAAGAACGCATTTTTTTGTCATTTGATGAGGTTGAAGGAGACACATATCATTTATACCAATATAAGTACTTGCACACTATTTCTCCAAGAGGTTTGCCACCACATAACTTAAAGGTTAAAAAAAGGATCACCATTAATATTGTTACGAAACATAGACCCTAAATCTGGGTTATGTAATGGGACAAGATTACTATGTCGTGGGTTCTACATGAACATGTTGGATGTTGAAATATTGACAGGTCACCATGTAGGAATTAAACATAAAACAACAGAGAGTGTAGGTCTTCCTTTTGTGCTTATTAGGAAACAATTCCCTGTGAGATTGAGTTTTGCAATTACTATAAATAAATCACAAGGACAAACTATACCTACCGTTGGGATTTACCTTCCATGACATGTTTTTAGCCATGGTTAGTTATATGTTGCTTTATCAAGAGGTGTTTCTAAAACTTCCACAAAAATCCTTATTAACGAAGGATAACTTGAAGGACAAGAAGGCATTTTTACCAAGAATGTTGTTTATAAGAAAACTAGTATACTGACTCGTGCATACGCACGGGGCGTATTTATTTTATTTTGTGTACTAAAATAATAAAATGGTGAAAGTATTATGTAATGAAATATTATGAAAATTAAGTTATATTATTGTAAATGTTGTTATTAACGTAATAAAATAGTAAATCTAAGTGATGCAATAATAATTTCAGTTTTAAATATAATAAATAGAATTGATATCACAATATAATACAATTAATTGATTTTACGAAATGATTATAATAGCCTATGATCCGT
>Ga0214542_1003097_pt1 | contig 34247 bp, 28 predicted proteins | sample CNSS1metaG_FD_160096 | JGI IMG/M metagenome (GOLD analysis project Ga0214542, IMG submission 160096) | Root nodule microbial communities from cowpea collected in UCLA plant growth center, Los Angeles, California, USA - CNSS1 | ecosystem: Host-associated > Plants > Roots > Nodule | place: USA...
TATATATATATATATATATATAACGTATATAATCACCTGGCGCTTTGTGTTATCGCCTGGCGCTGCTCTAGAGCCGCCAAGCGAAACCCGCTTCCAAACTGCCTGCTAGGGGACACGTGCCGCTAGGCGCCAAGCGCCCCGGAGCACACTGACATTGCAGACATCGTTTGGCAGAACCACGCTCACCGCCAGGCGCCACACGTCCTAATGCACCATTGTTTTAGTAGCTATCGCCTGGCGGGTCGAACACCACCGCCAAGCGCTATACCAATACTCACACAATACTGTTTTTAGGCAATTTTGACTACATCCTAAGGCAACCAATCTCTATTCATTCTCAATAGATGCCATGTAACCATATTTCATCTCACATACTTCAATTCGCCAGAGAGTTTAAATGTATGCTCATACTCTCAATTATTTACACTTTTTCTTCGCTTATGACAAAGCTAGTTAATCAAGGTGTAATTCCTCATGTTCAAGTCATAGTGCAAAGTAACCCTATTGTCCTTTTCGCTCACACCCATAGGTACTCTTAATAGTTGCACTCTTTCGCCCTTAGGTTTAGCCTTTTGCATTTCTAACATTAACCATCAATCCTTACCCAAGTTTCACTCTACACTTTAATAAGGTATCTAAGCAGATTATATATGACACCAATGTCCCAAACTGCAATGAAGTTATGTACAACTTATCGTGCAAGATTTCCCAGATCGCAATTATTTCCATTGAGATTTCCCTTTAATATCCTATATCCTTCTTAATTCAATTAATTTTCATCATCCTCGACCTCTGTCCATTGACCCATAATTCGTTTCATAAATAATTCTACTTCCATAGGGACCCAACCTCACAAGTGTACCCGAGAACAACACAAACTCACGTCTTCTGCGCTGGCGCTTGGCGGCAGGGCCCATGCCGCCTGATGGTGCATACATTTCTGGGTAAAATCCAGAATGGCTCTGCACTTGCGAAGACTCCCAATTTCCCAGTTTTCCTTCTCTACATATTTCTATCAATTCTCACGCGATTTCACTTACAATTTTAAAAGTTCACAACCTAAACACATTCATTAACATTTTTAGTGCCAATCAACCACCAATTAGTCTCGTGACATCAAAACCCTAAATTTCCAACTCTAAAAGAGTGTTCCTATCCTTTTATTAAATTAACCTCAATTGATGGCATAATTCAGAAATTTCTCGACTCCAATAATTAACTCATCGATAAAGCTCCCTTCTTCTCCGATCAGAATCAACAGAACCCGAGAAACATGAAGATTGAGCCCATATGACTCACGTTGCCTGGCAAGTGTTCATCACCGCCAGGTCGTTCATAAGAAAACCCAGAAACTGTGTAAGCAAGGATGTGTCGCCTGAAGGTCTATTCGTGCCGCTAGGCAGTTTCTAGCAGAAACCTAGAAATCTCGTACAAATCACATGTGTCGCTTGGCGGGTCTTTAACGCCACTAGGCGGTTTTTGGAAATTTCCAAAAACTCGAACATAATTGCTGAATTTACAAGAATCACAAGCTTCACACACAATTCATACAATGCGTAATTAAATCACAACATGTATTTACGAGGTTTAACTCCCCTAACCTGGATTCCTTGCTCAAAATGGATAGTTTTTGAGCTTCCTCCTTGGTCAACAATGGTCTCCTTGATGCTTCCTCAGTTCAACTATCTTCTCACTCAATTGGCACTTTGATACTATGTAAAACCTCTCCTCCCAGTACTCACAGTAGGATTTTCCCTAATCAATTACATCAGCTCCCAGGTGATTAACTTACTACCAATGTTCTTAATCCCATTTAGGTTCACTAACCTAAATTACCAATGCATAGACTTGATTAACCTCACTATTTCTAACATCACACATACCACTATTAATCTCATACCTCTTCTATTACATTATTTACCCAAACAGTACTAAGACTCTATCAAAGTTAATATAACACAACAACCATATCTTACCATAATTACACCCCAATTCCATTTGGGCACATCCGATTACTCTTACTGTCCTGCATTCCAGCCTGCCTTCCCATAAACTAAATTCTGATTTAATTAACCTGAATTCACTATCATAGCCTTCAAATCTGTCTCACCATAATCATAACTTAATGTTTTTTTTACACGAATCCCTTCTCAATAATTACCTGTCCTTTTAGTCCCAATATCACAAATTCAAACCTTCTTTTAACACTCAAATTGACCTAAGTGAATTTCCCAATTCTCTCAATGCACACCAACACACGTACCACCATTCTGGTATGGCGCCTGACGGCAAGATAGGTGCCGCTAGGCGGTCCCTGCTGTTCTAGGGACCCGAACCTCTTCCTGCACCTGCAAACCTTGTTCAATCTCAATGACTCTAATTACACTTGATTTCTTTGACTCAATATATTATACTTACGTATTTAGGCCACAGTTCACTCCTAAAACTCCCATTATACGAAATCCATTCATATTTTCCACTTAAATTAGTGTTACTATAAAAATCCCCAAATCATTAGCCCTAAAATAAAGTTCATACGATTTTCATCTTAATTAACCCCCAATCACATCGGTCTCAGGGTTATAGGATGTCTAACCATTCATAAACAATTACAACATGCTCTCCCCCGATCAGAATCCTTCCAAAGCACGAAAAACATAAAAATCGAGTCAAATTGACTCACATCGCCTGGCAGTCAGGAGCTTACCGCCAGGCGGTTCCTCTTCAAGAACCTAGAATTAGGCCAGAACGTATGTGTCGCCTGTCGGTTATGAATAGCCCGCTAGGCGGTTTCTGGAAATTTCAAAAAACACGAAATTTGACAGAACAGAAGGAGGTTCGTGTATAATTATCACATACTTATCATGCAATTCATGCTTAAACGTAAAGATTAACGCGTAAAGCTCCCCTAACCTGGAATTCCTTGCTTAACTTGAATGTTCTTTAATCTTCCTTGCTCCCAATTGGTTTGCCCTGGTTCTCTCTAATTAGCTGCTATGCTTCACTCACAACCCAATTCCACTTTGAATTCTCTCTCTCAAAATTTCAGAACAATGGCAACACCAACAAAACCCTTCCCCCCCCCTTAATTAGTCACTTTAATTGGTTCATAATTAAGGTTAATGGCCAAAACGAAAATTGGCATTAACATGACCTTAATTTTCATTCAGTACTCATTTAGTGGTTGTGTTTCCAGCCTCCATGGCTGCTCCTAAGGCTGCTAGGGTTTTTGGCTTTTCATATTCATGCCAAAACTAATTTTAGCAAAAATAAAGTTTAATTTGAAACTACCAAGGATCGGACCCATAACCATACCAATATCTAATTGATGCACAACCATTCAACCAATTCATGTTTCATAATAATTCATATAATTCTATGATTATATTATCACTTAACATGCTCACGCATATTATTAAAATAATAATAATAATTTAATGAACGCATAAATAGCATACATAGGACTTGAAAAGTGCTTTTGACACACTAAGTACTCTCAACCAATTAAGCTAGTGCTTTTCCACGTCATACATGTAAGAATTAAAAGCCATAAAGACTCCCACTACCCGTATTAATTAATTAATTAATTATTTAATTAATTAATTTTCACGGGTCTTACACCAAGGAGTATAATTTTTTCAATCAGAAGCAAGGAATATAGGTTATGGGAGCTGGGTTTTATGAATTTAATTTGTACTGTTTTTTTTGCATGATTTATGTATATGTGGATGCCTAAACTCTACCATTCTATTTAATTTGGTATTTTCTGAACATTTTCCAGAAACTGCTTGGCGGCGATGAACACCCGCTAGGTGACTCATGTGAATTGCACTGTATGTTTGGGTTTCTTTTAGGAACCACCTGGTGACATGAACTAGCCGCCAGACAATGTAACCTTTCCTTCCAAGTATTTTGGGTTTTATATGAACGGCCTGGCGGTGATACACACATGCTAGGTGACGTGAGCCAAATTGACTCGTTTTTAATGTTTTAGTGGTTTCTGGGTGATTCTGATCGGGGGAAATGGATTATTAATTAAGAATGGAATGTTTGATGTTAATATGTGCGAATTAAGTGGTAATTGGAATTAATTGGACGGAATTGGTATGAACGCTTTAGGGTTTTGGAAATTTGGGATTAATTAAGGTTTGAATTACATTAGAAAGTTAATGGATATGGGTCAGGTTGAGTAAGGGTACAACTATGCTCGTGATTGTTTGTTGACTTTAGGTAATGGGCAGAGAAAGGCAGTGGGAGTGTCGGGGTCTTCGCAGGTGCCTGAAAATTTTGGGTTTTTGCCCATAATCGTATGTACCGCCGATGATACTCATCTTGCCCTAGGCGCCAGCGTAGTACAAATTGGGACTATATGGTTGTGAGAAATGTTAAATATTTTTGTTTATGTTATCCATGCGAGTATTGATAAATAACAAAGGAAGATTAATGCTTGGCCAGATTGCAAACAAACTTATGATGGTAAATGTGTGATAATTGTGAGGTTTTGTATGTCAATGATAAATCAATTCAAAGATGTGTTTGTTATTGGACATGTTTTATTATCAATGTTTGATCCTTACAACAATATACCCCTAGAATTAATATTATTATGCAGAAACGTGATATTGATGGTGCATTAGGTGTCTTGAGATGAGTTATGACATTATTTGAGCATATTGATAATTTTTTTTATGATGTGAACATAATTACATTATTTATTTTGTTATTTTTTGAGCTAGTATTGCTTTAATATTTGCTAATGTGAATTTAGTATTGGTTCTTAATGGAACAAATTTTAACGAATGAAAATTGCTTTGGCTACATTAATATTGACCTTGCGTTAAGGATTGGCAAACCTCATTCTCTTACGGACTCTAGTACCTCTAAAGAAGAAAATTTATGAGAAATTGGACAACTTAAATTACATGAGTCTTATAATCATCAAGCGTGGCATTTATGAAGTTTTTAGGGGTGTTATCTCTAGGAGATAACAAGTGCCAAAGATTTCGTTGCTGATTTCGATGAAGTATCAAGGCAAATGAAATGTGAGAGAATATATTATGAGAATGTCAAATATTGCTTCAAAACTTAAGGCACTAATGTTCTTTGTCCAAGCAAAAAAAACTAATCTTAAGACTAATGAAAATAATCAAGTTATTTTTTATGAACTTTAACATACCAGTACAAGTAAAACATACAACAAACTTGAACAATTAAATTTCATTCAATATTTGATTTATTACGATTCAAAGAAAAATAAACAAGCAATTAAGAGAAAATTGAAATCTTCTAGATTAACCACCATATTAATAATTCAATTTCCTCTTATTTTTTTAAGAGCTAGATGATTTATTTCTAAAGTTTCACTCTTACAAATATTAATTTGATCCATTAACCATAAGTAAGTCTTAACTTACACCTAAATAAGCTCTTCTTTTATTGACACTATGTATAAATTGGTTCTTAATTTTTACCATTTAAAATTTAACATAAAAGTTAGACATCTAACCAAACTTGGGTTTCATAGAATCCATTGTTCAACATTAAGTTTTATTATTTGACTAATAAATTCAAATAATAAATTGGCCAACATTAATTCATATTTTAAAATTATTATTTGACTTATAACATTAAATGTTACTGATTTTGTGAAAAACTTAATAAATTTTCAGTTTCATATAAAAAGTAAGAATTGTTCATCCATTGATTTGATACAATTACTTATATGATTTGTTTCTCTCTAAGGACAACGTTATGCACTCCTCAACTGAGGTTCTCTCTAATCTTTTTCTCATTCACAACTTTATCTTATATTCTTATTTGTGTGATGATAATTGTTTGATATTTTTTTCATCTCTGCCTCGTTATTATTATTATTATTATTTGATTATTATTAATATTTTATGTGTTAGTTCTAAACATGTCAAACCTTGCAAAAGTTGAATTTGTGGCCCTTGATATTTCGGGGAAAAAATATTTATCATGGATTTTAGATGTTGAAATACATCTAGATACAATGAGTGTTGATGATACTTTTAAAGAAATAAATAAAGCATATGAGTAACTAGTTTCCTCCTACAACAAGCAATATTTGTGAAAAAAGATCTCACAAATATTATGAATTTATTTCATGCCTTTGTATAGCCGAACAAAGCAATGAAACTTTTGATGAAAAATCATGAGATCTGCCCAACTAGTTCTGCTCCATTCTCAAAAGTAAATGCAACGATAAATATTATGAATTTATTTTATGCCTTTATATGGCTCAACAAAGCAATGAACTTTTGATAGAAAATCATGAAATCTGTCCAATTGGTTCTGCTCCATTCCCAGAAGTGAATGCAACAATATTTGATTTATATTTTCATGATCATGATATTGATTATATACATGGTTATAAAGAAAATTTCAAAGACACATTTTGTCACCAGAAGTGGCACAATAATGTGAAAAAGGGAAAAGAAAAATGTGAAAATATTGACAAATAAGATCATTACGGTGATAAAGGTCATTTGAGTTGTACTTGTCGTAAACCAAAGCATCTTACAAATAATGAGAAGCACATAGAAGCACACTTTGCTTATGAAGATGGTGATTCTGATTATGGTCATATGGATACTACTAATCTTGATATTATTATTTTCTTTGCTAAACCAAATGGAAGCATTGATTACCTCATTGGTGATGAAAGTGTTAAAAAAAAAAATTTTCTCATATTATGTTCTTAATTTTAAGACAATGCTTTATTTTACAGCTCAATTTGCTGATAGTCATTTTGATTAATCAATTTTTCTAATGTTAGGGGGAGAAAAAAAGAAATTGGAAAAGAATATTGGTTCGAATGAATTATCATTATCTCATCTTGATTCTCGTACAAAAAAATGTGAACTAGAAGTTCAACGGATAATTCATTTACAAAAATTAATCAACCAATTACCATATGCTTTTATTGATACAAAAAGGGTAACTAAGTTACATATACCTGCTATGAATGCTCCAATCAGAATTGATATTCCTGTTGTACAATCTAATATAACAAATGAATCTCAAGCATGCATGAAGCGTGGTAGGTCTGTCGGTTCCAAAGATAACAATCCTCAGATGAGAAAAAGGAAAAAAATAAAAGGCAAGATGGCCTAATCGAAGGAGTAAAAGTCCTAAAGATTCTTTTGACATAATTAATGATTCAGTTCCAGAAGAACCTCAGGTACTTGAAATTGTTGAAAATGATGAGATCTCAATAAATTATGTCATGAATCATGTAATATGGAACCGAAATAAAGTCAACATTGACGAGACTTTTGCATATAATGTAGCAATGGATGTTATAAGTGACAATAAGGATCAAGAACCAATGGAAATTGAAGATTGTCGGCAAAGAAATGATTGGCCAAAATGAAAAGATGCAATCAAAATATAATTAGATTCACTTGCTAAACGAAAGGTTTTTGGACCCGTAGTTCGCAGATCTAAGGGTGTAAAACCTATTGAGTACATGTGGGTTTTTGTTTAAAAACGAAATGAGAATGGTGAAATTGTTAGATACAAAGCACGATTAGTTGCTCAAGGTTTTTCACAAAGACCTAGTATTGATTTTGGAGAGACATATTCTCCAGTATTGAATGCAACAATATTTAGATATTTAATTAGCCTTGTTGTACAAGAAGGTCTGAATTTACACCTCATGGATGTTGTTACAGCCTATTTGTATGACTCTCTTGAGAATGATATTTATATGAAACTCCTTGAAGGATTTAATTTTCCCAACAAAGCAAATTCTAAAGAGGATTATTCAATAAAATTGAATAAGTCCCTTTATGAATTGAAACAATCAGGACATATGTGGTATAAACATCTTAGTGAGTAGTTGTTAAAGGAAGGGTATAAAAATGACCCTATTTGTCTTTGTATTTATATGAAAGATTCGAGATTGAATTTGCCATAATTGTTGTTTATGTAGATGGTATAAACATCGTTTGAACTCTTAATGAGCTCACAAAGGCAATTGAGTGTTTAAAGAAAGAATTTGAGATGAAGGATCTTAGAAGGACAAAGTTTTGTTTAGGATTACAAATTGAGTATTTAAACAAAGGTGTTTTTGTACATCAAGAAGCTTATATAATATAAGTGCTTAAAAAGTTCTATATGGACAAATCACATTCATTATCCACTCCACTGGCGGTGAGGTCGTTAGATGTTAATAAAGACCCTTTTAGATTATTCTTCCTTTTATCTTCTCTTTGTTATTAGCTTTATTTTATAACAAGAATTAATATTTAATTAGATTAAGTTAACAATAACAATTTTTAGATTAATGTTTAATATAAATTAATTAATTAAATTATTTAATCTTAAATTTTTTTGCTTATTTATTTTTTATTTAATTTTTTTTAATTAGATGAAATTAACATATAATCATTTTTATATTGATATCTAGTATAAATTATAATTATTTAATTTTTTTATAGTTTGATGCTGCCTAAAAAAACGCTTAAGCTTGAAAAGACCCTATAGATCAAATTATTTTTAGATGAATGCAGTTTGCAAAGGTAGGACGGACATAAGTCTAAGATGTTTGTTAATTTTTTCGGTTATAGGTTCTTTTACAAATCTCTAAATGAGATGATTAGCGTTGTGTTGGATTCTAGATGCAAAAAGCTTCAATTTGAGTATTATAAAATATTCTAGAGGGCTTATAAAAAAACTCGTCACCAATGTATTTGAGACATAGAGTGACAAATGTATCATCATAGAAGCAATGATGATTAGATATGAAATTAATACAAAAGAGATCTATGAAAAGTGAATTTTCAAACAAGAGGTCCCATGATTTACATAGGCTTCCAAATCTCTTGAGAGATTTCAAAGGAAGTTTGAAAAGAATTGAGAATGCAAGATCATCATGTAAATGGTTATGAAGCTTTTGGGTCAGAAACTTTTTCTCCATCTCTTGTCTATGCCAAAAGTTAATGAGTTGCCAATGATCTTTGGTGTTCTCACTCCAAAGGTAATGGGATGGATAATGAGTTTGCAATGTTTGTTAATGAGATTCTTGATGGTGGTCTCTTCCAAGCACTCCAACTAATGAAGAAAAAATGAGTTAACAAAGAAAATAACATGAAAAATGGGTTAAGTTAATTTATGTACCTGATCATCCTTTAGGAAGAGAGTGATTTTGATTCCTCTTGAGAGGTGTTGGGCATTAATATCCTTGGTAACAATAAAAGAGGCATCGGGTTGAGATTACCAAATATATTGTCCAAGGTCATTATACTGAGAGGTGATGATAACCTTTTGTGCAACCAAAAAGGCAGAGTAGAAGCCAACATACACAACATTACAATTAATCAACATGCAAAGTGAATGAAAATGGAACATTGTCACAAACATACCATCGCTGGTCATTCCAATACCATTATCGATGACAAAAAGTGTTTTGTTTTCCTTGTGAGGGACCAATCTAATAGGCAATTCATCATCTAAAATGTGCATGTTGGCAAGCCTCTCAAATCGACTTTTATCTAAAGCCTATCAAGGTACATATTGATTAATAATTGTTCCAAAAAAGAAATGTACAAATATAAAATCAAATTTAAATGATAACTTACATTAGAAGCATTGTTAATAAGTTCGCGAAGGAAGATTTCTTTGTTGGAATAGAAAGTCTTCTTCATGAGACTCAACATCTCACTCATCTCACCTTCCAAAACCAATGTCTCAACATTCACCATTGCAATTGCTTTGTAATGTAACAAACTAGATTGGGTCAATATAATGAAACAAGGTTACTAATGATCATCTTTTATGTTCATTAACATATCCACTAAATATAACCATTTAATGCATTATCATCCTTAATATTTACTTTTAATAATTTAATTTTAAAATAATTATCAATTTTTTAACTTTAATGAATTAATTTTTAAAATTAATTTTTAATCATTATTATCTTCAATTTTAGTACTCTTTATTTCTTTTTTGTTTTCGAACATGAAATAATTTTTTTACTTTAAATTAGTAATTAAGTCATTATTTTAATATAGCATAAAATCGTAGAATATAATTTCATTTTTAAAAATAATATTGTTGGAAATATATTATAAATATAGTAATAAAAATAAAATAAAAATTCAATCAAATATTGTACGTTTCATAGTATATTTTGTTTAATCATATAATTATACTAATTAAAACTTTATTAAATTCTATGTAATAATTCGTTGAAGTATCTTATAATTTATCTTAATATATTAATATCTTTTAATAATATTTATTTTAATATAATTATTACTTAACATAATGAAGTTTGAAAAAGAAATTCCAAAGATATTAACAATTATTGAAAATATTATCTTACTTTTAAATACTTTTCTCCTTCTTTCTTTGTTTATTCTTGTCTACCTGTTTATATAAAATAAATTGATATTGTAACCTAGCTATAGAAGGAGATGAATAAAACATTAGACATTTTATAATCTAGTTTAAAGAAACAAAGTAATAGTATAAAAGACAAAGAAAAATGCACACAAAAAGCTTAGAGTAGTTCATTCCAAATGCAGAGGTTACCTTCGATCCACTCTATTAAATCAATAAGTTGTCCTGATATTTTATTTAGAAGTTCATATTGTAACATCCCATTTAAATAAATAAACTTAATTAAATGAAACATCATATAGAGTATTATATAAAGACCATACAGTGAAGTATATCGGTATCCACCGTTACAGTCATCCAGAAGTATTCAACCAACCAACAAACCATGATCCATACATTTTCTCATACCAAGCTCATAAATTCCAGTCCCATTGTGTCATATAGAATAATACATACAAGACCTCATACATGACTTTGTAAAGCAACACACCAAGCAATCATTAGAAAACATACACGTGTCCGATCAACACTGTCAATCTCGCTCAGGCGTAAGAGCTCTCACTCAGGCGAGAGGAACCCCTCGTTCAAGCTACCAGATCTCGTCTGGGCGAGATTGCAATAGTGGGCACGTCGAGGTCTCGCTCAAGCTAGTCCATCTCGCTCAGGTGAGAGGTTCTCGCTTAAGCAAGAGCTTTCGTTTTGAGCGACCAACCCGCTCGCCTGGGCGAGTTCAGTAGAACCCAAATGTTCCCTTGCGTGCCAGACCAGATTCATGCCACTCCAACAGTACAAGCATCATATTAACACATGACCAACATCATATATCAAGCATTCACAACTTAAAGCAGACCAAATAGGCATAAATAACACAAAAATAGTGAACCCTAACTTCCCTTACCTAGACAGATGCTAGCGGAAAGCACAAGCACTCAAAAAAGGGTTACCACAACTCTTGGACCAGAGTTACAAGCTGGAAATGCTAATGTCAGAACCAAAAATGAGGTTACTAAGAGAACTCTAGTTGGAACCACGAAGAATAAGCAGAAGAAAAGAAAGCCTGAGTCGAGAACCAACTTACGTGCAATAGAATAGAGTTTCTAGCTCAACGAGAAACGAGAGTCAAACCCTAGCAGAGCTTTTTTCTCCAGCAATGGAAAGGGGAAGGGTTCCTGTTTTCTGGGAATGGGGCAGAGTAAAGGGGGTTAGGGCTAGAAAAGAGTTTTGGGCACCCTATGGGCTGGCCCTTAGGCCCAATAGTTAAGACCAGACCCTTAAACATAAGAGCAGAAAAAGTGGGTCTTACACACATTATCGATTTTCATTATTTTAAAAGTAAAATAATGTTTGAAAAGTGGAGATTTCATAATGTTAAAGTAAAATAATATTTAAAATTTTGAGCAACCTAATAAAACATTAAAAGAAAGTCTAAAGATAACAAATCCAAAAATAACTTGAAATTAAAAATGGACTTAAACTCTTGGTTTTGCGATAATAGCTCGCTCAGTAACTCGTCGTCTAGCAATCCCATCAACAACTAAAAAGTGTTTTAAAAATTAAAAGAAAATTACAAAATATTTTTAATTGTCTAAACTATTCTATAAGTGTGTTTCCATTGAATTCAAACCTTTATGATCCTTTTGAATGCCAAGTTTCATGGATTGTATTGGAGCACGAGATAATCCTCTATCATATCCTTCTTCTTAAAAAGAATTTCTCTTTAAATTCATACCACTTGAAGATTGATTCATTCTCCTTAAATTTGGTAGTGGTAGAAATAGTTCACTCCTTCTTAAATTTCTTCTTGTCCTTCCATGAGGTGGACTTCTTGTAACATTTCATTCTCATGAGTTTATTGTTTCTTTATACCGGATTAGTATATAATAATCACTTTCAGTATCTTAAACAATTTGCTTAAAAATTCATTATTGATTCAATAAGTTGTCCTACTATATATAATGTCTGACCTAGATAACAGAAATTCACATGATCGATTTTCATAATTTTAATAATTCAACAAGTGGAAATTGTATTTTACTAGTATACATTATCACTAATTAAGAAGTTTTTTATCGGGTAAATCGAAAAAATAAACTATAATAATTTATCTTAATAAAACTAACAGAATAGTTTTGCATGCCTCAATCTCATGATTTTGATCCACATCAGAAAAACCTTCGATATTATATGAATACTATAATTTAATAACTTCAAAACAAAATAAATAATAAATTAATTTCACGCCACTAATTACAAATAAAAAAAATAAAATAAAAATATTTTTCGTCCTAAACGAAAAGAAAATATAACTAGGCACTTGAAATTCCTAACTCTATAACAGAATTATTATCCCCCAATGCTCCCTGCATAATTACTTTAATTTTTCATAACTTTTCTCTTAAGAAAGATGATAATGCTATATTTATTTATTTTTAAATATTATTACTTTATTGATTTAGTCCTAACTTATTTCTTAATATTAAAAAATATTGTTTTTCTAAATTTTGAGTTTTTAAATGTTAGTTTATGTACATTGGAATTGATAGTTGGTACGCATAATGAAGTCATTTCATTTTAAGAATTGATACACGACATATTTTTTTCACCTATAATTTTTTTTATGTGAAATAACAATTATTAATAATAACCAAGTCAGTAGTAATATATTTAGACAAGACTACAGAACATATCATTTTGTTTTAGTAACGCTTTACTCGCGCTTCACTCATCAGGTTCCTCTAGGTAGCTCATCATCCTTCTAGGAGGTAAGACAAAGTTTTACTAATATGCATGATCCTCTCTTTGCTTAGTATATTTAGTGTCAAAATTTTCATGTTCTAGATTTCTTTTTAGATGTCGGAAGTGTTAAGATATGTCAAATATTCTATTAGCAAATATTCTGTAATCACATATTGTGTTAGCTGTAATTTAGGCATTATTACCTCTGTGAGCAAATCTATGCAGCTGTCATTCCTTTAATAGACGAGAAATTATATCACCATTGTATGTATATATGGTACCCTATTCTTTGAAATAATATATCAGAATAATTCTTTAAATCCTGTTTATATGGTATCAGAGCCAAACACCAACATCCTCTACAATATAGGAAGCGATGCTTCTTTATTTGAATATTTCTGATGACTCCTTCCGATAAAAATCAATCTAAGAAACATGATTTTGGGACTTTCGCTGCTACCCATATGCAAGAAGTTACTCCCAAGAGCCATAGTTCTACTGCTGCCAGATTTGTGACCAAGTCAGGTACATCTAACTCTGCTCTTAATCTTTTTGTTACTAGAGGTAATGATTCAATAATTGATTCAAGTGCTACTGATCATATGACTTGTGATCCACAAAAAGTTTTTCCCCTAATTGTTCTAAGACTGCTAATATTAATGTCAATGGGGTCTCATCTCCTATTGAAGGTGTAGGTACTATATCCCTCTCACTCTCCTTATCAACTTCTTATGTTTTATTTGTTTCTATATTGAACTGTAATCTTCTCTCTGTTAGCAAGTTAACCAAATCACATTCTTGTGTTGCCTTTACCCAACCCAATGTTTATTCCAAAACATTCATTCTAAGGAGAAGATTGGCAATGGTAGAGAGAGTGAAGGACTGTATTATCTTGAAAATGTCTAACAACAAACCCATAAAAGAGCGTTGGCTTGTCTTGCGAATGAACATATACAAGATAAAAACAAAAAAAGGAAATTTGTTTATGGCATAGAAGATTGGGACATCCCTCTTTTGGTTATCTAAAAAAAATTATTTCCATCACTATTTCATAAATGCAATATTTCTAATTTTATTTGTGAAACTTGTCTAATGGTAAAAAGTCATCGTGTTGTGTTTCCTTTAAGCAATAAAAAAACAGATTTTCCTTTTTCATTAATCCACACAGATGTTTGGGCCCTTTCTCACAACACCAATGAGACCTGAGTCAAACCATATAAGGCACTGACATCACTCTCAACCCAAAACCTTAAGGCAATGGGTTTATGGGTCTTTATTCTTATATAGTGCTCCACTTTCTCATTTCTAGCCAATGTGGGACTTAGAATCACACTTGGATTCCTAACAGATTGTACTCGGGTAACTTGGGTGTATTTGCTTAAACATAAAAGTGATATATGTAATGTGTTTCATTCCTTCCATCATACGATAGTTACTCAATTTAACACATATATTAAGGTAATTCAATCAGACAATGGAGGGGAACATTTTAAGACTGAGTTAATTGAGTTCATGAACTCTAAAGGCATCTTGCATCAAACTACATGTCCTTATCTACCACAACAAAATGGGGTGGCTGAGAGAAAAATAGACATATATTAGAGGTGACAAGATCACTTTTGATAGATGGTAATGTCCCATCTCATTTACGGGGTGAGACTGTGAGTTCTGTAGTTTATTTGATTAATCGAACACCTTCTAGTGTGTTTAACTTTCGAAGGCCTTTAGATATGTTGTTTGATCATTGTATCCTTCCTTCCATGGTTTCTTTACCACCTCATATTTTTGGATGTGTTATATATGTTCACTTACACCCACATCAACGTACAAAGCTTGAAGAACGAGTTTTACTATGTATTTTTGTTGGGTATGGTTAATGAGATGACAACTTTAGAAAAAAAAACAATTAGGATTTTGTGTCCTTATCAAGAGGGAAAAAAATTGTGGGCTGCAAATGGGTATTTACAATTAAGCATAGAGCTTAAATAACTATTGAGAAGTATAAAGCACGACTTGTGGCTAAAGGTTACACTCAGTCTTATGGTATAGATTATCAAGAGACGTTTGCACCAGTAGCCAAGTTCAATACTATGAGAATACTTATGTCACTAGCAGCAAACCAAGATTGACCTCTTCTACAATTTGATGTGAGAAATGCTTTCCTACATGGAAAAATTTTAGAAGAAATTTATATGGATTATCCACCAGGCATGAAAGATTCAATTGGAATGAAGGTTTGCAAATTAAAGAAGGCTCTATATGGATTAAAACAATCCCCAAGAGCATGGTTTGGAAGGTTTACCAAGTCTATGAAGGCTTTTGGCTATGGAGCTAGTAACTCTGATCACACCTTATTTTTAAAGAGAGAAAAATGAAGAATTACAACTTTGATTATATATGTAGATGACATGATTGTTACAGGAAATGACCAAGATGAGATTTCTAGTTTACAACAATACCTTGCATTTGAATTTGAGTGAAATAACCTAGAAACCTCAAATATTTTTTGGGTATTGAAGTAGCTAGATCAAAACATGGTATTTTTCTATGCCAAAGAAATATAATATTGACTTACTATTGGAAACTGGACTACTTGGGAGTAAACCAGTTGATGTACCAATTGAACAAAATCATAAACTCTTTTAATGCTCAAATTAAGCAAACATAGACAAAGGGAGATACCAAAGGCTAGTAGGAAAATTAATTTATTTGTCTCATACACGTCCAGATATTATCTATGCAATGAATGTTGTTAGTCAATTTATGCATGACCCATGAAAGCTTCATATGAATGTTGTTGAGAGGATTTTGAGATATTTAAAGTCCACTTTTGGAAAAGGAATTTTATTCTCAAATCATGGAAACTTAAAAGTAGAAGGGTACACTGATGCAAATTGGGTAGGTTCAAAAGATGATAGAAGATCTACCTCTAAATACTTTACTTTTGTAGGAGAGAATCTTGTAACTTGGAGGAGTAAAAAATAGTCTATAATAGCAAGATCTAATGCTGAAGCAAAATTCAGAGCCATGACACTAGGTGTATGTGAACTTTTGTGGATTAAAAATGTGCTATCAGATTTTGGTTTTAAACAAAATGAAACTATGAATTTGTATTGTGATAATACGTCGACTATAGCAATTAATCACAATCCAGTGCAACATGATAGAATAAAGCATGTGGAGATTGATAGATATTTCATCAAAGAGAAACTTGAAGCTGGAATAATTTCCTTTCCTTTTTTTTGTAAGATCATAATTGTAGTTGGCTGATGTTCTCACTAAAATAGTGTCAAGCATAGTGTTTAATGAGTCTTTATTCAAGTTGGGAATTTGTGATATCCATGCACCAACTTGGTACCTTTATATGTATATATATGGTACGCTATTCTTTGAAATAATATATAATAATTATTCTTTAAATTTTTTTATAAATCTTTTTATAGGAAGTGTACTGCTGAATTTCATGTGAGCTTCGATGACTTGTACCTAACAAATTTTTGGTCAACTAAGCAGGAAGATGATAATAGTTCAATTAGGAACCTCAAGATTTGTGGGAAATATGTGCCTATGAGATACTGGTTAGGATCTCAATACTTGTGTTACACCTGTTACACATTTATGTAATTGATGAATATTTTAATTTTTTTAAAGGTACGGTTAATTGTGGTTGAATTATTACTGGTTTTTGGATCTCATTATTTATTGCTAAGAAGTATCTGCAGGCAGGCTTCATAATTTTCAGAAGAGAATGTTTTTTAATGTGAGTGAGCCATTCTGTTTGGTATACTTGTCTGTCACATGCTTTGTACTCGGGGCTTTCCTATACAAAGATTTAGCTTGATAAGCATTATTTTCGCTATTTATTAACCATTCCTACATGGATAAAGGGTCGAAGTGGAATTTTCATTGGCAAGTGTGGAGGAAGATTGGGGTCAAAGGCTTAAGAAAGATGATAACACAAGCTATATTTATTTACTTTTAATTATTATTACTTTATTGATTTACTCCTAACTTATTTTTTAATATTAAAAAATATTGTTTTTCTAAATTTTAAGTTTTTAAATGTTAGTTTTTTTCATTGGAATTGATAGTTGGTACGCATAATGAAGTCATTTCATTTTAAGAATTGATACACGACATATTTCTTCAGCTATAATTTTTTTTTTCTATTTTTATGTGAAATAAAAATTATTAATAATAACCAAGACAATATCAATTATATTTAGACAAAAGTACATAACATATAATTTTGTTTTACTAAGAAAGATTTTAATAATAATGATTCACCTCTTTACAAAGCACAAATCACATGTGTCCCATACTTTGCAACCATGAGCCATGTTTAAAATTAATTAGGGTCTTTCTTGGCATTTACACTATGTCTACAAATTAAAAAAAAAAGAAAATCATAAGTTGAAATTGTACATAGTTTAAAATAAAATTGGCAACATATATATATATATATATTAAATTTAAATATTAAGAAAGTCATTAATAAAATAATTTTGATACAAGTTATATTAACACATTTTAGATTAAAATTTGATTTTGGTGAATTAATGGATAACGAAAATTAATAAAGCTTATTTGCCAACTTTGTTTAATTAATTAGCTTTTACATGGCACTATAAATAAAAATGATTGGTTCACTCATTCTCCTCATTCTTCATAAAATGTTCATTCATAATGACTAATTTTCTTTTTGTTTTCATTGTGTTTTATTTATTTTATGGTTATAGTAAGGGATTCGATCATTGCACAATTACAAAATACCCTGTAATGCAACAAAAGCAAAACTAAGAAAGTTTATTATACATGGTCTATGGCCATCTAATTATAATTGTGATCCTTCTAAAGTACTACATGAATGTGAGGTAAGGCTTCCATTTAAATTTATGTTATTGGAGAGATGATATTGGAAAGAATATAACTAGATTGTTAATTATATTTAGTTCGCAACAATAGAAAGTGAGCTCAAACAAGATTGGCCAAATTATTTTGTAGATGACATTAAATTTTATTAGTTTTGTTTAAATAGTGAGTGTGTTTTTATTTTATAGGTTTCTTTATGTTCATGTCTTTCTCTATTTTTTGGGTAAACCATTCAAAATTTACATTCTAAGATAACCTAAACCACTGAATGAGTTTCACATTTCCGACTATTGCAAAGAATTCGAAAGTCCTCGCGTGCATTGCTTTACAAATGGCGATTTGTTCCACAAGAGTTGTTTCATTTCGCCACAAAATATATATAGTTTATTATGATGGTTAAAAATCGTTACAAAATATATCATTTGTACGGATAAAAATTCTCTAAAAATATATTATATTTTGACAGTTAAAAGTCGTCACAAAATATATCATATTTTGACGATTAAAATCGCCACAAAATATACAATATTTTAAGAATTAAAAATGACAACAAAATGTTTAAAATATTTTTTGAATGTTTTAAAATTTTAAAAATATTTATTAATTATTTTTCATTCATATGATAACTAATACTTTAAAAATGTAGGCAACCTCTACTATAAGTAGTGACATAGTATCGTGTGTTAAGTTATTTTTGGTGTAATTTTGAAATATAAAAGTAAATATATTATTTTTGTTGAATTTGTTGAGTATTATTTTTTTATAGTAGTAATTTTGGTAAAAAATTTATGAATTATAATAGAGGTAACAAAAGTAATAAAATTAATGTATAATGTTTAGGTGGTATTATATTATTTATGTTTTTATGTTTATTGAATATTTAAATAAAAAAAGTAAGTGGAAGTTATAATTTATTTTTTATTTATATTTTTGTACTTTAATTTCTTTATGAGACTTTAATCGATAAATTGTTTATTTTTGGACATAAATAAATAAATAAGTAAAATTTATAGTTATATTCTAAAATGAAATAAAATAGTAACTATTAACTTTAAATACAAACTTAATTTTTTTTAAATATCCCAATTGGTTGAAATTAATTAGTTTTCTTGTAATTTGATTTTTTTAATTGAAATTTATAAAGTATAATTAAATACAAAATATATTTATTCAATCAAAGACATTACAAGTAGCATAATTACATAATTAAAAAAAAACTAAACTAGTACCGATGGAATGGATTTTTAAATTTCACAGAACATGGATCTCCATTAGGATGATGTATATATGTTGTTTGGATGAACAATTCAATATATTTTCAAGTGTCGAGACGTGCCATGGACGGGTCCAAATGTTGAGCTTTTTTCCACCGCTTGATCATTTGTGCAAATCCATTTTCTGTTTTGATTTCAGTCGTGTCATGGATAAGTTTGTTGTTGACTACCCTCATGGGACGAATTTAGTCAATATGAGTTATTACGAAATAGTTCCCACAATGTGTTCTCTGCGTTATTTTGTCTAGAAGCTCATCAAAGGTGAAATTGTAGAGGATTGACATAGTCACAGTAGCATATAATTTCAAGTATAGCCCATAATCATATAAGTTATCTATGATGCCTGCCCGTCTAAGAAGTCCTCCATAATATAACTTTGCTAGTGAACGTCGAATAGGGTTTGAGATTGTGGAAGACGAGGAGGGAGGTTGTTGTAGAAGACTATGTATTTTGTCAGCAGACGTTGTAAACGTAACAAAAAAATCAATTATTGTGTTAATGGGTAGATGAGACTTACAATGAATCATTTATGCAACGTCATCATCTGTTGAGATTTGAAGAACATCATACATAATGGCTCTTTATTCATTCAATGTGGGTCTTCTGAAGTACAATGTACTGATGGATGTCGTGCTTGGAACCTCTAGAGTTGAGCATACTTTCAAACTCAACATGTTGAATGTGCAATTTTCTGGTGTGCGAAAGAGTTTTGAACTTTCACATTCGAACTTCACACCATCTTCGCATTCCATCATTTGGCCATTGGAAAACAAGGCTGCAAGGTAGGAATTTGGATAATTGTCTTGGGTGTTGATGCCAAAGTGTTCCATGTCAAAAAATTGGATGTGTTGATCTTTTGATATTTGTTGTAGTTGCAAGGTAGGAATTTGAATAATTTTCTTAGGTGTTGATGCCAAAGTGTTCCACGTCTAAATATTAGATGTGTTGATCTTTTGATAGTTGTTGTAGTTAGTAGGTTTGTTATGCAATACCAGAGTACACTAAGTTCTTTTTAGAGTTTCTGTATTTATAAGGGAAGTAGTCGTGGGTCTTGCTATGGATTCAAATAAGGTCTATATGACCCGATATCGCAATAAAGTGCATATATATTGTCATAGTATTAGGTTATATGTGATACCATTAATGAATACACTGTGTAAGGCCATGTAAAGTACCTATCAGCTTTTACAATGGTCAAATATTAAATCTGGCTTGTAACACTATCCTAATAAAGCTTGACAAGTCTTATCATAATGACACGGTGCATGTGTGGCCATGTATTTAAAATATGCATTATCTTTTACAATTTGTGGAATTAAATATCTTCCTTGGTACGTTATCCTAATTGAAGTATATGTCAGCTTTGATAGGGGTCAAATAATAAATCAGCCTTGGCACTTCAAAATAAAGTTGATAAGTCTTGTCATAATGAGAAGGTGCAAGTGAGGCCATGTACTTGAAATATGTGTCAGCTTTTATAGTGGTGAAAGTAAATATCTTCCTTGGCACGTTATCCCAATTGTAGTATTCGTCAACTTTTACAGGGGTCAACTAATAAATCAACCTTGAGACTTCCTAAAGTTGACAAGTCTTGTCATAATGAAAAGGTGCAAGTGAGGCCATATATTTTAAATATGTGTAAGCTTTTACAATGGTTAAATTTAATATCTTCCTTATCACACTATCCCAATTGTAGTATCTGTCAGTTGTTACAAGGATCAGCTAATAAATTAGCATTGACACTTCGCAATAAAGTTGACAAGTCTTGTCATAATGAGAAGGTGCAAGCACTACAAGAAATTTGCTAATTAACGACAAACTAATATCGACGAAATAAGTCGTCGGTAAATATAATTTGTCGACGAATCTCAAGCAGGAAAAATACTGACGAATATTTTCGTCGATAATAACACAATCGTCAGTTCTTCTCCTCCAAATACACCACCGAAGTTGTCGTTACTATTGTCGCCCACTACTGCTGCCACTACCGCTGTTGTGCCACTCCCAATCGCCGCTATGACGACCTTCTTCTAGTAACGCTGTCACTGACCTGAGTTCGACTTCCCGTTCATATTCGTTCTAACTTCAATAGAGAAGCGGGGTAAGGGGTTTTGTTGTTCGAGCAATCATCCAACCTTTTAATTCGAGCAATCATCCAACCTTTTAATTCATCCTTACCAATCATTGTTGTGCTAATAGTTGCTTCCATTTTTGTGGCGAGAGGGAATCGAAGTGGGCTTCTATGTGAGTAGGGGGTTTTTGTGGAGAAGGGGTTATTGTGGAAGGAGGGTGCTATGTTTGGTTTTGCTCCGGCCGTTGAGGCGCTTCGACCGTCGAGGCGCTCTAGCCGTGGGGGAACGTACTGGCTTTAGTGTTTTTGGGCTGTCGTAGAGGTAACACCCGTTTTCCTTTAATTTTTCTCCCTACTACAATGCATCTGAATTGAATGTGATAGGGCATATTTCTGTTGTGATTTGAAGCTTAATTTTTTCCAAAGTATCATGCTTTGATTGTAGTATCATCCATATGTGATTGTGGTATGCATGCTGCTGCAAACTAAATTATGTTGCCATTTCATATGTTAGTAATTGTGCATCTCTTAAAGTATAGTGTTTGGAGAAAATTAACACACATTACTTGGTCGTTGTGTCAAGTCCAATATATGGGGGCTGAATCCTAATTGTAGAATTGTGCAACATTTTTATACTTAAATCACAATGCTAATTTCATAATATTGCCATGATGTGGAACGGTGGCAGCAACACCACTAATTGCTTAATTGGTGCAGTGTAAATTTTGTGGCAACCTTTATCATCTTATTGTGGCAGAAAATAATTGTGGCCTTTTGAGTCTAGACTAGCTATGCATAAACTAAGTCACACAAATTAGCCTCCACATATGAATTTTCGTTTTCCATGTTATTCCTCACTTTGACCTTAGTTTTCATCATTCTTATACTAATTAGATTGTGTTTGCATCATTGCTTAACAATTCCTTTGCTAATTTGGTAGTCTTAGCTCATTTTGGCCAATTTCTAGTTCATTTTTTGGGTTTTGACTAGGCAAACTCGAATTTCCTTGTTAATTTTGAGTTGTGATGTTTTCTCCACATTTCTTTTGTTAATTAGAATTTGCCCAAGTAGTTTTATAAGAGTTATATGCACTAGTCTACTTAATTTTTAAATTTTTGCAGTTTTAGCATAGTTTAGTGGTAGGTTTAGGTCTTAAGGACTTAGATTTTGAGTTGTTATTTTTAGTCGTGTGAGCTGTTTTGTAGTCATATTTTGGCATTAGAAACTTGTTTGAATAGTTAGATTAAAGTTGCATAGGATAGGTTAGTACTTGCACATAGAAAATACTTAATTTAGTAGACTAGACTTGGTTTTAGGTAGTGATTTTGTGTAAATCTTTTAGGAGACAGTTTGTGAGTTAGGATTAAGTTTTCTTAAGTCATTTTAACCTTGTCTAGGTAGTTTCTATCCACTTCTACCCATGATTTAGCATAACCATAGTTTTTAGCCTAGTTTTAGTGTGTTTTTAGAGGTTTTAGGTAGTGAAAGTTTGAGTTTAGGTAGGATTTCAGTTTTGAGTTATTTCTTAGGTTCCTTTTGTCATTTTAAGTTTGTTGAGTAAGTTCTTGGTGTTTTTTTTACCAGTTTTCATAGATATCATATTAGAGCAAAATTGCAAAAAGTCAACTCATGGTCAACTTAGCAACTTTTCACCCAATTTAGTGGTTATTTTGCCACTGTTTCAACTGCCTTTTCTGCCCTGGGTTCACTATTTCTACATCAAACTAAGTCACAAAGTTAGTCACTCTAATTGAATGAGAAAAACATAAACTAAGTTGTGAGTGTAGACTACTTATGCCTAAACTAAGTCACACAAACTTAGCCTCCACATATGAATTTTCGTTTTCCATGTTATTCCTCACTTTGGCCTTAGTTTTCATCATTCTTATACTAATTAGATTGTGTTTGCATCATTGCTTAACAATTCCTTTGCTAATTTGGTAGTCTTAGCTCATTTTGGCCAATTTCTAGTTCATTTTTTGGGTTTTGACTAGGTAAACTCGAATTACCTTGTTAATTCTGAGTTGTGATCTTTTCTCCACCTTTCTTTTGTTAATTAGAATATGTGTATTAAAGCACCCTAAACATTCTCGATTAGTTTGCACTTGCATTTAAGGTTCACATAAAAAAGTCAAAGTTTAGTCAAGTTTGAGCATGTGCATTTGGCTTCATTGGTTCATATTCTACATTTGCTTGATTTGGTGCTTAGTTCATGTTGAATCAACTTCCTACAACTCCATTTTTACTATTTTAAGGGTGTTCAACTTCTACATTTGCAGGTACATTGACTATCTTCTTTTGTAGTTCCTTCTTCTTTGACTCAACCTCAACCCTTCTCTAGTATTTTTGGTATGTAGCTTTCATTGTTATTTGTTTTTGTTGTTTGAATATATATGATTGAAGTATGATTATAGCAAATACCAATTGCTTTATATAATTGCTACCTTGAAATCAGGTAAACTACCTTGAAATCAAATGCCTTCTACATGCATGGGCTTAAGTAGTAATAAGTTTATTACTTAAGTCCAATGTTTGATAATTTTCCTTTGTTGCACTTATGTAGTGTAACATAACATTTTCCTCCTTTGGTTTGTCCTAGAACATGGTCGAATTTCCCATCCAATTGTTTTATATAATTAGTACCTTGATCATGATTTGTATATGTAAATTGCTATTGGACTAACATAATATTATAAAATTGGTGCAAAAATTGAAATCAAGTAAACTAGAGGTGTGCTAGAATGAAGAAATTATTTGTCCACCCTCTATCTTTGCTTTCTACATGCATAGGCTTAAGTAGTAATAGGTTTTTTTACTTAAGTCCCATGTTTGATAATTGTACTTTGTTGCACTAGCATACTGTAACATAACATTTTCCTCCTTTGGCTTGTCCCAGGACATGGCCGAAGTTCCCATCCACCGTGGTTGGATGTATGACCGTTGTTTTCCTGGAAGAAGAGGTTTGAAGGAAACTTTTCTCATAGGAGTTGAAGACTTTGTTCGGACAGCTCGACAATATAAATATTATGCTCTTGATGAAGGGATTAGATGTCCATGATTAAAGTGCCAATGCACTAAAATTTTGAAAGACGATGTGGTTAAAGTTTATCTACACCAAAAAGGATTCATACCAAATTACAAGATTTGGACATTTCATGGTGAAGAAATTCCCTCTGTTGATTTGATTGCACAATAAAATTGCCTTCATAGTTCAAGCACTATTGCACACACCTTTAAGATGGATCAATTTATGTATATGCAAGAAATGGTGAATGATGTTTGACCTTGCAAAACAACAGATCATGTTTGACCTTGATTCTGTAGTCAGCCACTACAGATAATACACACATATCACAAAACAAACGCAAACCTAACAAGAAAGGTATAGGAGACAACTCACCCTATCAATTTTCTCTCTTTTACCAAAACCTTTAAAATTAAGAAAGGAAATTATCTCAGATATAGTCATAAGTGTGCACCCTCATCACTCTACCAAGAAATTTTCTGTTCTTAATACTTCCAGTTCACAAGTTCCATTCCATGCGCACCAATGCTTCTTGGAAAGAACCTCTCCCTTTGCGCACCAACACATCGGAAAGAACAAGTAATACCTCTTACCTGCTCGCCAAAACCCAGTAAGAGCATTACTTTTCTTAGGTCTTATAAGAAACTATCCTTGCCTGCTCACCAAAACCCAACAAGAGTACCACTCTTACCTGCTCACCAAAACCCAGTAAGAGCGCTGCTTCTACTAAGACCTGTAAGCAACAACTCTTGCCTACTCATCAAAACCCAGCAAGAGTATCACCCTTACTTGCTCACCAAAACCCGGTAAGAGCGTTGCCTACCCTGAGACTCACAAACAACAACCCTTGCCTGCTCATCAAAACCCAGCAAGAGCCCACCATTTACCTGTTCACCAAAACCCGGTAAGAGTGTTATTTTTCCTGAGTCTCACAATCACAACTCTTGTATGTTCGACAAAACCCGACAAGAGTCCCACCCTTACCTGTTCATCAAAACCCGGTAAGAGCATTGCTTCCCTAAGACTTACAAACAACAACTCTTGTCTGCTCAACAAAACTGGACAAGAGTCTCAACCCTTACTTGTTCAACAAAACTCGGTAAGAGTACTACTTTTCCTTAGGTCTTACGTGCAACCACCCTTGCATGTTCACTAAAACCCAGCAAGAGTACCACCCTTACCTGTTCACCAAAACCCGGTAAGAGTGTTTCTTCCACTAAGACCCATAAGCAACAACTCTTGCCTGCTCACCAAAACCTAGCAAGAGTATCACCCTTACCTGTTCACCAAAACCCGTAAGGACGTTGCTTACCCTGAGACTCACAACAACCACCCTTGCTTGTTCATCAAAACCCGACAAGAGCCCATCACTTACCTGTTCACCAAAACCCAGTAAGAGTGTTTCTTTCCCTGAGTCTCACCAACACAACTCTTGTCTGTTCAACAAAACCCGATAAGAGTCCCACCCTTACCTGTTCACCAAAACCCGGTAAGAGCATAACTTTCCCTAAGACTCACAAGCAACATTCCTTGCCTGCTCAACAAAACCTAGCAAGGACATTGTTACTAAGCTTAGATCAAAGTCTTACAGTAACCCAAAACTCTATTTTACCCGACTATCTAAAGTCCTCAGGGTAAAATAACAACTCTTTTTACTCGACTCTTCCTAGTCTTCTGAGTAAAAGTACAACCTGGTTTCAATGGTATGAGCGAATTTCAAGCATACATCACACAAACTAACATAACATGCTTTACTACTCCAAAAACAATCAATTCAGACTTTACCTTATTGTTGTCGTGGCACTTCAGATCCCCCCCCCCCCGTTCAGGGCAAGATTTCGCGTAATGAACTGGCTTACGACAATTGTAGCACTTCTTCTGTTCCGGCTTCGCTCCCGAAAGTTTCGGACAAACTCGCCGAAAATGGTCACCCCCACACTCGAAACACTTCATTGTCCCTCGTCCTTCACATTGAGGTCTGATGTAGGGTTTCTCTTGTCGTTTCTCGTTGATACTGATGTTGTTAGGATGTGCCCTCATGACCCTACTTGGGTCCCTCTCCAATCATTGCACCATCTTGGCCTATTCCACCAATACAGGAAACTCTCGAATCCTCAGAGGTACGAGGAATCGTCGCAACTCATGGTTCAGACCGCCCTCAAATTTTCTACAGCGCCATTCTTCGGTGACAGCCTGCGAGTAGAACCTCGCCAAGTACTCGAACCAGTCAGTATATGCTTGTATCGTCATAGTCCCCTGCTGCAAGGTAAGGAACTCTGCTTCCCTCTCATATCTGGCATTGTCAGGAAAGTATTTCTCCAAGAATCGTGTCCTGAAGTTAGCCCAAGTCACCTGCTCTTCACGGGTGTGCATTAGTTGTTGCATCCCCACTCACCATTACTTAGCGTTTGCCACAAGAAGGAATGTGACGAAGGTCAAATCTTCTCACACTCCCTCAACCATGCATCCGCTTCGTCCGGAGTGACCTTATCAGTGAACTTAGTTGGCATGTGCCTCATGAATTCTTCTATAGTCACGGCACGAGTAGGTGCGACTCTGGCTCTGGATTGCGCTGCATTAGGTTGCATCGCGTCCACCATTCGATGAATCGCATGTGCAATCTCTTCAGACCTAGTATTATCCCTTCTTTTCCTGTTTGCCAAAGCTTGTGCATGCCACATTTTAGCTGGTTTAAACCACACAGCTTAAGTCATGCCTTATGCAAACAAAAGGTTTAACACAAAAGAATTAACACACTAACTCGTAAGCGGAACACGATAAGCTCACTCCCCATAGACCCTAAAAATATTTTGAAAACCATTGCTCTGATACCAAATGTAACATCCCGACCGGATATTACGAATTTAAATAATAAAATAAAGAAGTAAATAATAAAACTTCATTTATTATAACTGATATTCCCAAAACGCGGGAAAATTAAAAAAAAAACTTTTATTACTTTCATAATAAACCAAAATTCATAAGTATAAATAAGATTGTAATTGTTCAAAAGTCCAGAATATTTATAATTACAATTTATTTGAAAGCATAAAAAAACTTCATAAAAGTTCTGATAAAATCTTCTCCAAAAACTAGCCTCGCTCCGTCTCTAGGCCTCACCAGATCCACCTGCAATAACATCTGCTTCCGTGTACCGCGTACACGATCATCGCCAAACACAAGGAAATAGGGTGAGCTAACATATTACACATATATATAAATATTGCATAGTTATATATATCACACAATCACACCAATACTGCTGCAGTAAAATCGCCTGGCGGGGGACACGTACCGCCAAGCGTTGCCCGCTTCCAAACTACTTGGAAGTTATGATGAGGCGAACCTTGGCTCACATTCAATACTTAAATTTTGGGAATTTAATATTATTTGCGCTTAAAAATTATATTTAGTTGCATACTATATTATTGGATATTATTGAGTTTAATAATGCAACTGTAATTTAATTTAGGTCCTTAAGAGTGTAAATAATGAATATTTTAATTCATAAATTAAGTCCCAAAATAGGAATTTAGGAGAGAAATAGTTCAAGTATTAAATGCACCCCCAAATTCTCATGTTTACACCCCCTTTTTCCAATTGGATTATCTATTTCTAAAAAAAAATATTTTTAGAGCTAGCTGCACCCCCTGTTTTCAGGTTTACACCCCCTTTTTTTCCAATTGGATTATCTATTTCTAAAAAAACATTCCTGGAGCTAGCTGCACCCCCTTTTGTAATTGGACTTCAATTTCTGTTCTGCACCCCTCCTTTTTACTAAGCTGCACGCCTAAGGTCACTTAAACTCTAGACCACCAAATTTCGCCACGTGGCAATCCTCCACTTACTAAATTAACCACTCACAGTTTGCCACATCATCAATCCTCCACTAACTCAAATCCCCAATCAAAACATGCCACCTCATCATTCTCTCTCTCCTTCACACAACCAAAATCCTAACCCTAATCTCCTTTTTCTCTCTTCCGCACCAACCCACTCCGCAGCCGCCACGACCACGTTCGGCCACCACTGCCCACACTGGAAAGTCGCTGCCCGTCGCGCCCTCGTCGGAAACCTCGCCACCGTTGCTGCACCAAGGTCCGCGACAACTACGTCTTCTCCGCACGTCCTCTTCGTCCATCGTCACATTGTCGAAAACTCCATGGTTGCACCATCTTCGCACCTCGTCGAGCTCGTCGGAAGGCCTGCACTCATCCGCAACTGTTTCACGCTTGTAACTCGTCCGCCACCATCCTCTATGACGCATCTCGATGCCGCCACCGCTGCACCATGCGCGAACCCATCTTCATGTGTCGTTGCTTCAGCTCTGCGCGGACACGGAGCAACCACGGACCAACAACTATAGCTGCATCTTCTCCATCGCGGTGGCTCTCCTGGCAGCAACTATCACGAAGTCCCCATGAGCTTGTGTCGTTCACACCTCAACAGCAACAATTGCACCGCTGAACACGTCCTCCATCGGAGAAGCAGCGGCCACAATCAAAATTTGCAAAACGCATCTTGCGACACACAAATCCTAATTGCAGAAAGAGAAATTCTAACTTGAGAGAGACTGCTATGACACGTGGCAGTCTCTTACTAGACAGTCAAAGAGTCAACATTGGTCAACCAGTCAACTCTGGGTAAGGGCGGTCAAGTTGGTCAAACAGGCTATTTTTACACTATTTTTGGTAGGTGGTTCATCTGCAGGAACCCTAAATGGCCTAGCAAGGAAAAGACCATCTGGCGGCAGTTCACCAACAACCAGACTAATTCTGGAAATTTCCCAAAACCACCAACTTTAAAATGGAATTTACAATTCATACCTAATCATACCATACTTAGCATGCCAATCAGACTTAAAATAATCAACACATGACATTATCCTATTTAGAATGCCAATCACATTTAAAATAAGATTAACGTATAAGGTACTCTAATTATCATATGAATCAGAATTAAACATAAACTTAACGTGTAAAGCTCCCCTAACCTGGTCTCCTTTGCTTAGAACTTTGAAAATTCTCCCTTGATCACCAATGGCCCTCTTTGGTTCTTCTCAACACTCTCAATCCTCACAAACACTCAATTTTCGTTCTCCCTTCTGCAACCACAATAACAGCCCACTAAAACCCTCTTTCTTCCCTCTAATTAGCCTTTTAAAAGTGCTCTTAATGTGGTTTAATGGTCTAAAACGAAAATGCAATTAAACCATGGTTAATGTCATTTAATTTGTTGTCTCATGATGGTTTTCCAACCCTCCTTGGCTGCTAGGGTTTTCCTCTACCCTTTCATATTCAATTCAAAACCAAAAATAGCAAAAATTAAAGTTTAATTTGGATTCTCCAAGGTTTGAACCCACAACCATGCCAATGCCAAATCCATGCTAAACCACCAAGCCAATTCATGTTTCTTACTAACTAATATAATTCACATATTATATTATTCCACGCCATAATTACACATATTATTAAAACAATAATAATTAATTAATACATAAATAGCATACATAGGAATTGAAAACAAGTCCTCTCACACGATAAAGTACTCTCAACCATTTAAACTAGTACTTTTCCACGTTATACAAACTAGAATTAAATACCATAAATGTTCTTCCTACCCGCATTTATTAATTAATTATTTATTTAATTATTTAATTTTCACGGGTCTTACAGGTTTGTCCTAGAACATGGTCGAATTTCCTATCCAATTGTTTTATATAATTGGTACCTTGATCATGATTTGTATATGTAAATTGCTATTGGACTAACATAATACTATAAATTGGTGCAAAAATTGAAATCAAGTAAACTAGAGGTGTGCTAGAATGAAGAAATTATTTGTCCACCCTCTATCTTTGCCTTCTACATGCATGGGCTTAAGTAGTAATTGGTTTATTACTTAAGTCCCATGTTTGATAATTGTACTTTGTTGCACTAGCATACTGTAACATAACATTTTCCTCCTTTGGCTTGCCCCAGGACATGGCCGAAGCATCCACCGTGGTTGGATGTATGACCGTTGTTTTCCTGGAAGAAGAGGTTTGAAGGAAAATTTTCTCATAGGAGTTGAAGACTTTGTTCGGACAGCTCGACAATATAAATATTATGCTCTTGATGAAGGGATTAGATGTCCATGATTAAAGTGCCAATGCACTAAAATTTTGAAAGACGATGTGGTTAAAGTTCATCTACACCAAAAAGGATTCATACCAAATTACAAGATTTGGACATTTCATGGTGAAGAAATTCCCTCTGTTGATTTGATTGCACAAGAAAATTGCCTTCATAGTTCAAGCACTATTGCACACACCTTTAAGATGGATCAATTTAAGTATATGCAAGAAATGGTGAATGATGCTCTTAATTGACATGCTTCATTTGAACAACAAGACAATATTCGTTTAGAAGAGTCTCCAAATGAAGCCACTTAGAGGTTTTACAATTTATTGGTAAATGCGAATCAACCTGTATTTGAAGGGGTAACAAAGTCGAAACTGTCAGTATGTGTTAAACTTTTGGCTTGCAAATCTAATTCGAACATTCCCAACCAAGCATTAGACAACATGGGAAAAATTATAGGCAAGTGACTTAGAGGTTTTACAATTTATTCGTTTAGAAGAGTCTCCAAATGAAGCCACTTAGAGGTTTTACAATTTATTATTAAATGCGAATCAACCTGTATTTGAAGGGGTAACAAAGTCGAAACTGTCAGTATGTGTTAAACTTTTGGCTTGCAAATCTAATTGGAACATTCCCAACCAAGCATTAGACAACATTAGACAACATGTGAAGGATTCATGCTTTCGATCAAAGTGCCATGTCATTTGTTGTGTTGTTTTCATTGAAGCAAACATTCTTTGTAATCTTGGAATTATAGGCAAGTAGAACATAAACTTCAATGGAATTGGTTTTTTTTGCCTTCTTCCTGCATGGATTGTGTGATACCGAGCTTGTCAACAAAATTTGCATTCAAGCAAGGATGCATCATTTTTGCCATTATCGTTGTCATAAAAAAGCATACACCCATTAACATAACAATCAATCTTCTTAGACTCTAATCCCAACTTTGAAACTAATCTTTTGGCGAAGAATTATTTGGTGGTGTTAGATCTAAATAGATTTTTCCCATGTTGTCTAATGCTTGGTTGGGAATGTTCCAATTAGATTTATGGGGGAATCAAAACGTGTTGTACAAAACAAAGCCAGAGTGGAAAGATAAATTTGTGCAGCCTACTTGCATCGTGAAACAACATATTTTTTTTTCTCATTATTTCAAGAACTTCATATTGTCGCCTAGCAATATTAGGAATGAAACATACTGGCAAAATGAAACATGTGACTCAACATTATCAATGTTTCGACAAGTTGGTCGTCACGCAGGTAAGGAGTTGACTTATTGGTTAACTAATGTTGAATTCAACTCTGCTCATGTCCATGTGTTAATCAATTGCGCTGAAGATAAATCGTACCTTGAGTATGTTTTAATCTCAATCTCTGCACCTTAATCAGGAAATTTATATACTTACTAATTGTATTCTTATCTAATAGCTCATTCGTTGTGGTTAACCAAGTACATGAAGGAACTGCTTTTGCTCGAATATACTCAGAGTTTCCTTACTAGTTCAAACATCAAGTATGTATGCTCCTGTTTCTTAAACAAATTGTTGTTATCGAAATTCATGTAACAATTTATTGTTGCATATTTGTAGGTTTATAATGCGCCATTAAGTCCCAAAAATCAAGATTTCAGGGATTTGGCAAATTGGCCCATGAGATGCGTAAAAAATGGCACACATACTTTGTTAATGGGTACAAGTTTCACACTAATGAATGGTCCAAAGGAAAGAAGACAAATAATTGTGGTGTGTACGTCAAGGGCATTACAGAGGGTGGTTATGATGATTTTTATGGAATAATTCATAAAATATTTGAGCTAGAGTACAATAGTTGTTTTTCTCCAAAGAAAGTAGTTATTTTTTATTGTGAATTGTTTGATCAATCTAGAGATGGTACAAAGTTGAATCCTAGGTATAATATTGTTGAACTTGAAATGAATAAAAGATATCGGCCTTTTGATCCATTCATTCTAGCAAATAATGTTAGAGAAGTTTACTATGTCCTATATCCAACATTTCGGAGCATTGGCAACAGTGGGTTGTGTGTTGCGATACAAACTAAGCCTATGGGTTACATTAAGTCAAATGAGGTGGAAGAGGATATTCCCTATCAAGTTGATGAAATGTCACATATCCGTGAAATAATTGAAGTAGAAGGTGTATCTACATTGTATGACTTTGATGGTGCTCCTGAAGCATTGGAAGGAAAAATACAAGAAGAAGATGAAGAAGAAGAAGATGAAGATCACCAAGAAGAAGAAGAAGAAGATGATGATGATACGACGAGTATGACGATCATGACAAAAATGATGAGGAGGAGGATGACGACAATGATTGAATTATTTAGTTGTTGTGAGATGTTGTTGTGGTTGTTGTAATTGTTAAATTTATGTAAAAGAATCATTAATTATGTTTTGGCAAACTTTATATATATCACTTATAAAAGTATTATTTTGTGGTTGGTAATGTGAAATAACATTTGTCATTTTAAACTGTAAAATAACTATCTTGTTGATATTTGATGTTCAATTTTGTGGTTTTATATAGTTTGATTGCTGCAATGTCACCTAGACGTCCATCTAGTCTCGATAAAGGGAAGAAGATAACAAAGCTAAGAAGACAGCCACCATGGTATATCATAATGGTTCCTGGACAAATACCACATAGTGCGCCCATTCAGGCACCATCACTTGTTGGGGGTACCCACACCACACACTGTTGTGGCTACCACACCATCTACATCCATTTCGTCACAATCCCCTTTTGTGATTCCTACACCACACCCTATTGTGGTACCTGTAACATCCCGTATAGATATTACTAATTTTTAATAAAATATATAAATTAATAAAGACATCACATTTAATAATAATACATCATTTCCCAAAAGCGTAGGAATTTTAAAATTTTATTACTTCCAAACATAATTCCAAAAACCATAGTTTATAAGATTGAAGTAATAAACAAAACGTCTTATGAGAGATTACAACTTATTTCCAAAAACATAAAACATAAAAAAAACTCCTCATGCTATCCCGGCTCCATGACTAAGTCTCACCAGCACCACCTGCATCAACATCATCTGCTCACGTGTACCGCACACACGATCATCGCCAAACACAAGTAGATAGGGTGAGCTTAACAGATAAAACATATAACAATTGTATACACATATATAACACATCAATATAAACAACACAATCATCCCCAATTAAATTTCCATCCTTTTAAATCATACCGCCTGGCCACAACCAGGTTATTCGTGTTCTACATCTTCTAGTGATTACTTCAAGATGACTTTCTGTCATACCTATCGGCCACAACCGATAGAGCACGTGCGAGAAACCATGTTACGGATCATACACCGTCACGCCAGGTGGAGTTCCCAAATACGAACATAGTTCGCAACGTCCTAAGACTACCAAACTCGTCAGTCAGAGGTGTTAAAGGTCAGGTTGGGGGTTCGATTCCCACTGGCAACAACTAGGGGTGGCAAAACGGGCTGGGCCCAACGGGCCAGCCCGTCAGCCCGTGCTAAAAGGAACGGGCTGGGTTGAAGATTTCAACCCGTCAGCCCGTTCTGGCCCGTCCCGTCCAGCCTGTCAACTTGACGGGCCAAAGTACGGGCTGGCCCGTTCTGGCCCGTTGGCCCATTTTAAAAAAATAAAATACAATAAAAATAATTAAAAAAATTAATTTTTTAGATTATATATTTTAAATGTAGAAATATATAATAGTATTGTAATTTAAATCATTAACACCTACAAATTAAGTTTGAAT
>Ga0214542_1003099_pt1 | contig 34243 bp, 18 predicted proteins | sample CNSS1metaG_FD_160096 | JGI IMG/M metagenome (GOLD analysis project Ga0214542, IMG submission 160096) | Root nodule microbial communities from cowpea collected in UCLA plant growth center, Los Angeles, California, USA - CNSS1 | ecosystem: Host-associated > Plants > Roots > Nodule | place: USA...
TATTTGTTTTAAAAGAGAAATAATTAAAATAAAATTAATTAATTTAAATTTTGATAATTTATTTTAGTATATTATTATTAAATATTCTTTTATTAATATTTTATAATATTTTAATTTTAATTAAAAATTTATTTTGACTTTAATTTACACTTTAAGAAAGGTTATTCTTTTTAATTCAATTTTTTAAATTATTTTCTAAATATATCAATGTTACAATCAAATTATTTTCATAATATCACACTATAGCAAAAATACTTTAGACAACACTAAATTTGTCCACAACTATAAACGCGTTGCCTAATCATAATATAGGCAACAATTTTACACGCATGGCTTAAAGTATTTTAATGACCAACGTTTTACAAAATGTGGATACTTGATGCCATATTTATTTTCATGTTGGCTTTAAAATGTGTGGGCTATACCATAAAATCGTTGTCTCTAATAAATTTTAAAAAATAAATTTAATAATTTCGGAAATATAAGTTTTAGCGCCTAAGTATCAGTGTGTTAGTGAAATCAGTATCTAGGGAAAAATGAAAAGGTTGTAATTCTTCCCTCCACTTTGCTAATTCTTAGTTCCACTTTGCTAATTCTTAGTTCTCACTCACTCACTGTCCAAATTAAAACCTATTTCCGTAAGGGCTTCGTCTTCTCGACTTCATCACCACCAATTACGAAACCCTTCACACCATCCATCGTCAACTGCACACCATCTCATTGGCCATCGACTTACCACCGTCGTCGTTGCACCATCATCAGTTGCCGTGGTCGTCGCGCGATTCACCCTCGTCGTCGCACCGTTGTCAGTTCTCGTCGTCCTTGTGCTATCATCGATTCACTTTTCTTCTTACTTTTTTACCTTTTTTTTTATATAAACAATTTTACTTTTCACTTTCCTTATTTTTCTTTTTCTTATTATTCTCTTGTTCCCTTTTTTTCTCTTATCTTTTTCCATCCCTTAATCCATACAAACCTTAATATTGAATTTCCCCATATATCTTATAATAAAATCAAGAGTTTTATGGCATAATAAAACATACATATATATTGTAATTGAATCAATTGCTTTTATTCTTAGTACAAACTGCACATGAATTGCTATAGTCTTCAACTACACTGCAGATTCAGAATTTGGTTATTTGAAAGAGTGAAAGAACAAATGAAGGAATGGTTAAAAATCTAATTAAGTAATCCAAAGAATGTGTCTAACTAAAGGGTTAAAAAACCAAGTTTCCTATTTGGTAAGAATGTTAAGAAGCAACACCCTTGTGTGGATCAAACGTCTGAACATGCATTCCAACTCCACCTCAAGATCTTCTATGGCCATCCTAACACCTGCTAATCTTTTGTTTGCACTTTGAATCACCATGGCATCATCTGAACAATGCACACTCACACGCACAAACTTTGATCTGAACGACCTTTTCCCTGACTTTGAATCCAACCAGGGGGAAGAAACAAGGGACAAGAGTGATTCCACAATGGAAATGCTTGTCACCCTCACTTCTCTCAGCACATCAACCACCAACACCAGTTTTTGTTCATTCATTGGACTCACTGTTCTCTCACTCTTTATGCCCTTCTTCAACCACTTCAAACACTTCAACGTTTCCTTCTTCAGCTTCTTCCTGTACCTGTTGCATGCTGTGATTTTCTCCTCAATTCCTTCATCACCAATGCTTGCTCTGCGCAGGGTGAACTGAAGTTCTTGAAGGTGTTCCTTCACTTGCAAGAGAAGATCTTTTGAGATTCCACACACCTCCAACATCCTCAGTGATGACTCTGACACATCATCAACCCATTTTTCTTCTCTTTCGTGCACAAAACCTTGTCGAACCAATGGAGAATGAAGAAGGCTATTTGCTGAATTGTGCAAGTCCTTTAGGGCAACAAAATCAAGGGGTGCCATAACTAGAGAGGAGGAGATAAAGGGTGCCACAGAAAATCAAAAGCTGGAGAGAAAACTTATTCTTTTTGTTTATCGAGTCAAGGCTATGGTATATAGGTTCTCATAGGGTGCTTCAAGGGGTATATATATACATATACTTGAAAACCATAAAAATTTGACTCTAATTAGATCTAAGATTCAGATGAGGAAGCAAAAATGAAGGTACGGAATTGGATGGTGGTAACAGCTAAGGTACTGGTTTGTCGAAAGGAACCTTCCATTTGTGTGGATATGTCAGAGGTTATAGGATAGTGTTGTTGTTGAATATTGAAGAAAAATGAAGCACTCGTGCATGCCAACCTGTGATGTATTGTATATAGCTGACAAATGTTGTTGGAACGAGAAGGTTGAAACATACTGCATGAGGAATGTGAAAATACTAGGATGTTAGATTAGAAAATGATTTGGTGTGCGTGAAGCATGGGATGCTGACAACTGTGCTTTGTCTTTGTTTTGTAAATGAACGACATAGGATCTCAATGCTATCATCCAACTTTCATGATCTCAGCTTCTAAGAAACTTCCCTGCTTTTAGAAAAGGACAAAAAAGTTGCCTTGTTCAAACCGGACCCCATTATTCATACACAGCCGAAATGTTTGTTGTTGCTAGGATCACATACTTGTCTCATTCAGAGTGTTTGAAGGATTAGAATCTTATATCATTGTTGTGGAAAAGATAGCCTCCATTTCTAGTGTAAACTTGTTGGTATGTTCAGCATGATTCTCAGCTCAAAAAGTTATATGAGTGGTAAGGATTTTTAATGATCCGATTCCTATCATTTTAAATCCAAATAATTAGATCAGATTTTCGATCCAAATTCATTTTTTTCAGCATAACTAGTTTAATTTTTTTTTTAAATTCAAATCCAAATATTTGGATCACAATTTAAACCCAGATCCAAATATTTATATCAAGTTCAAAAATTATAATCCATTTTTTATAAAATAAATTTAAATTGAATTTTCTAAAATTTGTGTCCTTTAGATTGACATGATCAAATTTGGCAAAATTTTGGTCACGGCCAACACAACTGAATTTCAGCATTGGACGAACTCAATTGACTTTCGGTCGTGACTGACTCAACCGAATTTTGGTCACGGTTGACGAAATTTTGGTCGAGGCCGACTTGGTCGAATTCAGCCGAATTTTGGTTGGGGTCGACTCGACCAAATTCAAACGAATTTCGGTCAAGATCGACTCGGTCGAATATGTCCAAATTTAGGTTAGGATTGGCTCAGTAAAATTTGGCCGCATATGACCGAATTTCCGTAGGGGACGACGTGGCCGAATACGAACAAATTTGGGCGAGGGTCGATTCGACAAAATTTCGGTCAAGGTTGCATCGGCTGAATACGACCAAATTTCGTTCGAGGATGACTCGACTGAACACGACTAAATTTTGGCTAGGTTTGACTCAGCGAAATTTTGGTTGGAACCAACTTGACTAAATTCGGTCAAATTTCAGTTGAGGCCGACTCAACTGAATAGGCAAAATTTCGATTGTGACCGACTCGTTCAAAATGGCCAAATTTCACATGGCGCTGACTTAGTCAAATACGACCAAATTTCGGCCGATTCCTTCTCTACCAAATTTGGTTGAATTTCAGTCATGGTCGGCTTCATCGAAACCATCAAATTTCGTCTAGGGCCTACTCCACCGAATAATGCCAAATTTGGGCCAACGCCGACTCGGCCAAATTCTTGTCGAGATCGAATCGATTGAATTCGGCCAAATTTCGGTCGGAGTTGACTAGGCTTAATACAATCAAATTTTGGTAGTGGCCGACTCGGCCAAAAACAAATTTTGTCTAAGGTCGACTTAGCCAATGTCGTCAAATTTGGGTCAGGGTCAACTCATCCGAATACGACCAAATTTGGATCGTGGTGACTCAGCCAAATACGACCAAATTTGAATTAGTCTATCTTGACCTTTAGCCTAACCCAACTAAAAATTTAAATTGAAAATTTTGATAAAATTGTTTGGATTATCCATATTTTAAAATCTGGATTTAGATAATGGATATCCAATCCATAAAATGTATAAAATATATATTAGATTGAAATCCAAATCAAATAAAATGAATTTTAAATAAATTAAATTTTTAATAAAAAAATCTTAAATAGTTTGGATCAGAACAAAAGTGGATCAGATAAAAATTGTATTTTTTCTGACCCCAACAAACAATATTTGACTTTATGAAAAATGAATAAATCCAACACACTGAATTTTGAATTCATGCTTGGAGTTTTCACAATAGGGAATAAACTTTTGTAACCCGTTTTCCTGTGTACAATTGTGATTCTCAATAAATTCACTTGAACTAGTCTTATTCGGTAAAAGCACATTTAATCAAGGCAATTATAAGAGTAATATAAATGAAAAAAAAAAAAAGAGTAAGCACAATTATCGTGGAGTCTTAGTATGATTAAAATAGGTTTAATTAATCGTAAGGTACCCAGTTTGGTACTAGTGTATCAAATTGGTACCCGCTTTTAAAAAAGTGTCAATTGCATCCTAATTTTTGAAAATTGCTTCAATTAGGTACCTTTCAGACAGAGTTGACTAACGCCGTTAGTCAACGTGCCACGTGTCAATCTGTGGTTTTTTTGATTATTTTTTTAAAATTTTAATTTTTTTTTTAATTTTAAATTTTTTTAAAAATTTTTTTTAAAAAAAATTAAAAAAAAATGCCACGTGTCAAGTCCCTGTGTGTGACACGTGGCATTGTCAGTGCCACGTGGCATTGTAATGCCACGTGTCAGTGTCACTATCAAATGCCATTGTGATGATTTCGATTTAGTCCCCATTTATGTTTTTTCGTTTCAATTTAATACCTACTTATGTGTATTTGATTCAATTTTGACCTAATAATTTTTAATAATTAAAATATTTTTTAATAAATTTAAAAGTAATTAAGTATAAAAGTTTTAAAAAAATTAAGTATTTGATATTTATATTAAAATTTAGTAGTAAAAGTCATTTTATTAAGTCATTTTTAATAAAAAAAATAGCATAACATTCATACAAATAACAAATTTGGTCTGAAAGTGAGAGAAACGTTATAAATATTAATACTTAATTTTGTAAAAATATTTATACTTAATTATTTTTAATCTTATAAAAAATGGATTACAAAAATATTTTAATTATTAAAAAAAAATTGGGACAAAATTGAATCAGATAAACATACTTAGGTACTAAATTGAAACAAAAAGACATATGTGGAGACTAAATCGAAATCAACACAATGACATCTAATAGTGACACTGACACGTGGCATTACAATGTCACGTGTCACACACAGGGACTTGACACGTGGCATTTTTATTTTTTTAAAAAAAAAATTTAAAAAAAAATTTTAAATTAAAAAAAAAATTAAAATTTTTTTAAAAAAAATCAAAAAAACCACAGATTGACACGTGGCACGTTGACTAACAGCGTTAGTCAACTCTGTCTGAAAGGGACCTAATTGAAGCAATTTTCAAAAATTGGGATGCAATTGACACTTTTTTAAAAACGGGTACCAATTTGACACACTAATACCAAACTGGGTACCTTACGATTAATTAAACCATTAAAATAAAATCCACTTGGATCATATAGTGAGGGTATCTTCTTCCTACACATCCGTACATTTCAACCTCCTCCACATCATCGAGTTAGGGAAATGACTTATGTGTCTTTATATTTTTTCTTTCATCTTCTTCCTCATCCAATAGTCCATCCCTCTATCCCTTTCTTCTCCCTCCACCGGTGCATTTCTCTCTCCCCTTCTTTTTCCTCCAAGGGTGCACTCTTCTACCCACTCTTCCTTCATCTTTATCTTTCTATTAAAAATACATCTGAATTGGCTATTTTTGAATATAAAATTAAAAGTATATGTACTTTGGCTTGTAAATTCAAAATATTAAATTTATATTTTAGATTGTAGATATAAAATAAAAAATACATTCCGAAATACAAAATAAAAAATATATCCTAGAATAAAAAATAAAATATATATGTTAAATTATACATTATGGAATATCTCCTAATTGTGTACTCTAAACTCAAATTAAAAATTCTAAAACAAATAATAAAATTGAATCAGCCTATAATGAGTAATTGGGCCAATAAATTGAGCCCAGAAAGTAACCCATTCAACCGAATATGTGCAAAATAATAAAAATTAAACGGGAAACTTCTCCCTGTACCTCCAAATAATTCTCCTATACCCCAAAATATTTTAGAATTCCCATTTTATCCTTGCAGTTAAAATAAAATCACACTTCACTTTCTCTTATTTAATGTCCAAAGACCTGAGCCCCACCCCACCCCACCCCCAAACCTTTAATATAAGTGTAGCTACTTCAGAGCTCTCTCCCCACTCACTTTATTCTCTCTCCTCTTCTCTTTTTCACAAAGTAAGTGGAAGCTTTTCTCCAAATTCGCAACTTTATTCTTCCCTACATCCGTAACAGTCCCTCCAGGTAAGTAATTTATTTTTAATTTGTAGTTTATCATGTTTAACTATAAGTTAATAATAGGACTTCCTTAATTCTACGCAAAGAGAAAAACTTACATGCTTTCTTCAATTTTCACTTTCGCTCTTCACCAACTCTGCCAGAGTGTCTCTTTTAAAAATAATTTTTAATAAGAAAAAAAAAAGCCACATCTGCTACCAGGTCAGGGAGTACCCAAAGAATCAAAAAGCATGCAGAAGCACAAGATCGTGACAATTGGAAATTAAAGAGAAATAAGTAAAAGAGCAAGAAAAATAACACACAAAGATTTACGTGGAAAACTTCTTTTGAATGTAAGAGGAAAAACCATGGGACGATAATGAACAAAGTTCCACTATGAAAAGAAGAGTACAAAGCTCTTGAATAGGAACAAGAATCCTCACCAAAATATACTCAGGTGTATATTACAAAGTGTTCTCTCTAAATGTTTTTTTATATTTTTCTTCAAGTCATGGAATGTTATTTATAGGCTTCAAAATTGAACCAGTTAATAAGCCATATGAAAAGTCTTTATAAACTGCACTAGTAAATAGACCATATGAAGACTCTTCAAAACTGAACTAGTAAATAGGTCATATGAAGAGTCTTCAAAACTAAAGTAGTAAATAGGTCATATGAAGAGTCTTCAAAACAAATTTGTGTTAAAAAAAAACTGAATGAGAACCACATATTCTAACAGTTTGTGTTAAAAAAAACAAATTAGTAACTCAATATTTTTAATACAAAGAAAGCATATTCGAAATGTTCTGGTTACTTTGTGGCCATTAGGTTTGAGAATTTCTCTGGTCCGAGAAACATCAACCAGTAGCCATAAGGGTTCAAGCAGACAAATCCATTTTCTACATATGCTCAATAGATGGGTATGAGAATGTCAAGCAGTGGTTGTTTTTCAGTGCACTGCAATGGTGAGAAAGCCATTGAAAAGCCACCAATTCATTGTGAATTCTTGACATAGAAAAGAGTAGCAGTAACATTCAGGAATAGTGATCCAAGGAAGCTCCATTGTGGCAAATCATAGAATGAAGTTTGATAACAAGGTGTTCGTGGCATGGGATCAAGACACCCAATGCAAAATCTGCAAGGCAATGACTAAATACCGGATGCAAAACTGTTGACTTTTTTATTTATGGACTAATGTTTTTTACGAAGTGTTAGGTAGAATGGATGTCAAATTTTAGTATTACAAATGTCGACATCCAGTATAATGATTTGTATTGCGATTGTTGACATTCGTAAACTCAATTTTTTCTTAAATTTTTTGTACTATGAATGTCGACATCCAATATAATGTTTCGTGTTGCGGATGTCGACATTCATAATCGTTGTTGTTGGTTGAAATTTGTATTTGGAAATTTCACCACCCATTGAGTGCAACCCATCACATAAAGCTTGATAACCAAATTTGTTGTGGGTCCCATGATCCTTTAGCAAATAAACTAATGTGATAGAGATTATTAGAAAGACAATTGTGTGTTGTGAATAAGAAAAGGCACCAAAACTGACACCATCAATGCTAACGTCAATCACCATTCAAGCCTAAAGAAAAAAAAGAAAGGTTTATGTCTATAAAGAGAAGAAAAGAAACCAAACTTTTAACAAGAATAACAGGGCTGGTCCAAACCTCATGGTTGCAACGTAAACATGTAGCTTGGCTAAAAGATAATACTCATGGCTGCACCACTAACTAATTAAACTTGTGGTAAGAGAGAATAAAGTGACAAGAACTAGCCCTCACACTATAAGAAAAATATTTTATAGTGGCAGATATTTGTTGGCCTTTAAAGAGAACCGACGTTATGTTTTTAAAAAAATTAAATTTTTAATGTATTTAGAGTCCTTTTACAACTGACGGCAAGTTTTGGGTATTTTTTCTCTTTCCCGTTACATCTTCGTTCTCGCTACAAAAGAACTCATTTTTTCCCTCTTCTATTTAGATAAACATCTTTGCTGCAGAGGAGCTCATTCATTTTTGTCATCTGATTTCTTTCTCTATTGCTCATCAATGGAATCATTGGAAGTCATATTCCCTGCTCCGGATTGAAGTCATCCTCGTAGCCATCTTCTTCTCCTCCTTTAAGTAAGTCATTTTGTCTTTCTTCTCCTATGGAATCATTTGTCTTTCTTCTCCATGTAAATCATTTTGAGTTTTATAAATCCTAATCCCATCTTCAATTTCTTGAACCCTAGCTTGATTTCTACCTTTAAAATATACAATAGCTCATTCTTTCATCTCAATGGAAGCCTCCCGGTTGAATCCATCTTCTCTTGTCTGGAGCCACCTTCTTCTCCTTTTGGTAGGTATTTTTACTCTGTTTTTTTACTCTCTGTAGATTATTTTGAGTTTCGATTTATAAATCTTAATCTTATCTTCAATTTGATGAACCCTAACTTGAATTTGTAACTTTCATGTGTGATCCTTAATTTTAGGTTTGATTAAGTTTTTCATTCCAGGAATTTAAGCTATTTTATCTTTTGTTTCTGTTAAAAAAATCAGAATTATTAATTTTATCACGCTTTACGTCAATTTTCTTAAGTTTATTTATTATGTTCTTACATTGAAACATAAGAGTACATTCTCAAGTTGGAGGAAAACATGATAGAAAAATACTGTGAATTTTTTTCGGTTGAATTTTGGTTTGGTTGGTTTGGTTCGTAGTTCAAAGGTTTGGTTCGTAGTTGAATAATAACAAAAAACCTTATAATGTTATGCTTTAACAACTACTCCATCTACTGTTTGGTATTTAGTTGGCTTAGTGTTTATGCTTTAACTAATAGAAAAATCATTAGGGAAATTATTTATTGTTTATGATGTTATTAGCTATAGCCCACCACTTGCATTCTTAGTTTGGTCATGTAAAGTAAAAAGTATTATAATAAAACAATTGCACTTTGATTGGCCACCTTATTATTTTCATATATTAGCAAATTGTTTTATCAGTCAATGTCGTTTTAGCAATAGAAATGAGAGAGAGGATGTTGTAGGCCTAGTGTAAAGAGAAATCTGCAGCGTGATGGTTGCAATTTTACTCGAAAAAAATAAGGGTTTCAAAACTAGGCACCTTAACAACACAACTTTAATACTTTTTGTCCGAAAACAATGTAGAAAAAAGAATAAAATAAACCAAACATAAAAACATATTCAACAAAAAGTGCACATGCTAACACCTCTCAAGTTCGATTTGGTTGAGTATGTAAGAAATAATCTCAGTAACTTTATACATAACAGAAGATTGCCATGCTTTTTAAATTTTTTCAGGTCAACCACTTTAAGTCCAAGATAGGTGATATTGCATAGGAGTCCAAATAAATGTTTATGGCTTCCACCCAATAAAGACAAAGTACTAATCAGTATCACATCACCCTTCTAACCATAAAACTAATCTAGTCAGGTACATGTTTAAAACAAGATAAATTTGAAGTAATCCTTAAATAATTATCAATTCAAAAGGGAAAGTTCTCTTTTGATTAGAATAAAATGAAATGGACAAAATGTTGGTAGAAAATTTACTCCCATATTAGTTAACCTTACCCTTATATTTGATCTGAAAAGCAAGTGTAGACAAACATACTTTTAATTACAAGCAATGTCACTTTTAACCTGAAGATTTAATTATATGGTAATATTTAAACACTTGTGAGACATAAATTGAGAGTTTCTACTACTGATTCAATGAGGAAAAGCCAGAGATGAGTTTAATTAGCATGTGAGTTTATATATATATATATATATATATATATATATATATATATATATATATATATATATATATATGTATATATATATATATATATATATATATTATTTAGGGAATGTTTCGTGTATTTGAAATCTATCTAGAATGCAATCATTAAATAAGCACTAATTCATTCATACATTAAAGGAATGATCACTCCCACCTCCCAAGGATGGAAAACTCATCCCTGTCTTTGCAGAATCAACTATTGAAATGGACTTGTTACGTCTTCTCTAGATGACAATTTAATGAATTGTCATTCCTTCATAACAGAGGCAGGAATGGTCTCTCTAATCAGGAGTACCAAATCTTTCGGAAGGGAAGTTCGGAAATAAATAACAAAATTCTAAAAATGAATTATAAGATATCCATCTATAGAAGACATTAATCATATAGAAATAAAGATTCCATATGATACTTATTGCAATGTTTCCTTGGTAAAATAATACTACATAATTTAGAGCTTGCATTTTAGATTCTAATTTTGGATATGGAATTTAAATTTTTTAATCTTATATCTCTTCCTTTCTAATTACTTAATGATCACACATGTTTATATTTAGAGATGGATAAATCTTGGATCAAGTTGCCACGCAATACACTAGCGTATTTGGTGGGACTAAATAGCTTTTTAGATTTTGCATTTCAACATGGAGCTAGTGCGAGTACGATAATATGTACTTGTAGTAAATGCAGGTTTAGGAAGTGGAGAACTCGACAAGAAATGTATGACCATTTGGTTTGTAAACCCTTTCCTCAAGGTTACACATTTTGGTGTCGTCACAGAGAGACAATGTTAGGGGAGCCTGTATTGGTGAATGGAGATGGCATTACAAATATAGAAAATGAAAATCCAATGCAAATAATGATAAATGATGCATTTGGAATATTTGGCACATGTACCAATAAAGAGTCATTTACATCATCATTTGAACATAGAGATGAGGTTGAAAGAGACGTATTGGAATCACAACATGGAAGAAATATTATGCCTAAAGATTTGTTTGATTTACTTAAAGATGGGGACCAACCACTCTATGATGGATGCACAAAGTATTCAAAGTTGTCTTTCTTGGTGAAATTATATCACATTAAAGTTTTGTGTCAAATTAGCAACAAAGCAATGGACATGATCCTTAAGTTGTTGCATGATTCTTTTAAACATGCAAACATCCTTTCATCTAATTATGATGCAAAGAATCTCCTCAACAAGCTTGGCCTTCATTATACTAAAATTCATGCTTGTCCTAATGATTGTATGTTATATTGGGGAGAAGATGAAGATAAAGAGGAATACAAAACATGTAAGAGTTCAAGATGGAAGAAAAAGGGTCATGAAACTACTAGTGAACACAATTTGATAAATGAGAAGCAACATAAAAAATTGCCAGCAAAAGTTTTACGGTACTTTCCGTTGATCCCACGGTTGAAAAGGATGTTTATGTCTTCAAAGACATCCAAGAGTATGGTTTGGCGCACTGAGAATAATACCAATGATGGATTGATGAGGCACCCCAAAGATTCACAGGCTTGGAAGACTTTTGATCTAAAATATCTTGATTTTGCTTTGGATCCTCGAAATGTACGATTGGCCTTAGCAAGTGATGGTTTTAATCCCTTTGGATCCGTAAGCAATAGTTATAGTATTTGGCCATTGGTTCTCATTCCATACAACACTCCTCCATGGATGTGTATGAAACAAAGAAACTTTATTCTCTCAAGCATAATTCCTGGAAAGCGAATGCTAGGTAATGACATTGATGTTTATATGCAGCCCCTTATAGCAGAGTTGAAAAAGTTGTGGGAAAAAGGTGTTGAAACATACGATGCTTCAAAGAATGAAGTGTTTATGATGCGAGCATGTCTTTTATGGACCATTAGCGACTTTCCTGGTCTTGGGATGCTTTCAGGATGGATACTTATACCGGCTTAGCTTGTCCATCTTGCAATTTTGATGCAACTTCACTTCGTCTTCCATTTAGTAATAAATGGTGTTTTATGGGCCATCGACGATTTTTGTCTAGAGGGCACAAATTTCAATTGAACCGAGTCCAATTTAATGGAAACATTGAGGATAGGGATCCACCAAAATAATTATCTGGCTCAGAAATTTTGGAGCAAGTCAAGAATATTAACATCACATTTGGGAAGAAACCAAAATCATTAGATAAACGAAAGAGAAATTGTGGAAAAAGCACCACTACATATCAAACGCAACAATGGAAGAAGAAAAGCATATTCTTTGAACTACTTTTGTGGAAATCTCACCTAACGATTCCCTTGGTCAAGTGTTTGGAAAAGAACATCCAAGTCGAGTACGAGGTGTAGGAGATGGAGTTTGTCCATCCCAAATTTTTAGATCATCCAACCCAAGATTTGGTGGCATTCCCACTTCTACTAATTGTGTTCAATAACTTAAGATTGAAGTTCAAGAGTTGAAAAATCAAATAGAGACAAAGGATGGAACTATGAAAACAATGGTTACACTTCTAGCTCAACTGCTAAGACATTCATCAATATAAACTTCTTGATGTTATAGTAAGTTTTTCTTATCATATCCCCTGATTAGCTATAAAACTTCAATATATTTGTAGAAATAATTAATTATTCTTTTACTTTTATTATTGTAGCAACAATAAAGTTCTAGTGACCATCATTCCTCGTCAAATGCTAACACTAGTCAACCTAAGAAATACTTTGAAGTTCGTATTCTGCTTATTATTATAGTTATGATGTTTTAACTAAACTATGATTTAAACCTTATACTCTACTAGAATGTTTTAGATCTTATGTTTGATATTAGGACTGAAGGTATGATGATGATATAATGACTATGTTGTCATCATTTTGACAATAGACCTTACATACTACATGTTTGGTTTCATATTAGATTGTGGTGTTTGCTACCTGTCATACTACATGTTTGGTTTTGTATCAGATTACATTGGTTAATGTTATTGGTCTTTATTCTGAAACAATTTGGAATGTATCATTCCTTAATGTTCTTTATGTAGGCATCTCCACTTAGTTTGAGAATTTAGGCACATATACATATTTGGCTGGATAGTGAAAATTTAGGCACAATTTAGGCACAAAAATTCATGTAAGAGGTTCTTGAAGTTTTGTCACAATTTTTATGTTTTTTGTTTTTGTTTGCTTTTCATTTTTGAGTTTGTTTGGATTGCATGGATGAGCTTTTCCACATATGGAGAATTCAATGCGTATATGATGTTGTGCAACTTTTGAATAATGGAAAATGCACTTGCATTCAGAATTTTTAAATGCAAAAAAAATTGTTATATGATTGATTAGAATGGATGAATGAACATAGGGATTACAAGTGTATAAAGGAGAAGAGAGATTGAAGTTTGCAATGAATGAGATTGTTTCTAAGGTATTATGGTCATTTATCTTCTGTACAAGAACACAAGTTCTACTATAATCCTGTTACTTCAGGAAGGACACAAGTTCTATTATAAGGTTCTAATCTGCAGTGACAATTATAGTTTTGTCACAATTTTTTGTTGTAAATAAATGTTCTCTAATTCCTCAATTGCACTTGCAAAAACATTGATATGGTGGCTACAACTGTTATTTAAAATCATGAAATTGTTACTCAATTTGACACTTAATTGTAAGAGGTTCTTGAAGTTTTTGAAAGTGCAATTCTCATAAAAGTTCAGAATATTGAACTACGATAAAAAAATTCATATACATATTAGTTTGAGAATTTAGACACATATACATATTTGGTACAGTGCGTCCATGATTCTTCATTCTTTGTCTGTTGAGATTTTTCAATTCAAATATTTCTTATAAATTATTAGAGAGTGGATTCATAATATTTTGTATTTCTTGGTTGAGTTTTAACTTTAAAGATGCCAACTAAGATTTAACTTTTACGTTTAGTATAGTTTATATTTTGTATAACTAGCATTTAACTTTTTTAGTTGAGATTGGGTTTCAAATAGTTTAGTTTATTCAAATATATTTCTCCATAATAAATATTGACTTCCTTCATAGTATAAAATTAACAAATATATAAATTATAAAATTCTTGAAACCTTGACAATTATTGTTTTTACCTTTTATTTTCTAAAACATGTTGCATATTTCAAGAGTCAAATTCCTTTGAATATTTGTCGTTCATTTTGATCACTGATTGATCCTTTTTATATATAATATATAATAATAACATTATCCTATTATTTAAAAAAATGTTCATATCATTTTACTAAATTAAAAATAAAAATTATTTACATTCTAGATTTACAAGATTATCCATTATTAAATTTTTTAAATTCTTAGACTTCCTAGTAGTTAAAATCGCAACTAAAAAATTTTAAATTCCTAGACTTAGTGGTGGTTGTAAATGCCACAAAATTTTTTAAATTCTTAGACTTCCTAGCAGTTAAAACCGCTGCTAAAATATTTTAAATTCTTAGACTTAATGGCAGTTACAACCGTCACAAAAATTTTTAAATTCCTAGATTTACTGGTAGTTACAGCCGCTATGAAAATATTTAAATTCTTAATCTTCCTGGCGGTTTCAAGTGTCGCTAAGTATTTTTTTTAAATAAAAAAGTATTTAGAGGCGGTTAAAATTGACGTTAAAAATTTTAGTGGCGGTTATTTCGGCGGTTACATTAAACTGACATTAAGATAACTTTGTGGCGCTAAATTCGGTGGCAGTTAATTAACTGACGGTAGAGAAAATAGTGGGGTGGTTATAACCGCCACTAAATAACACAATTAACTTACGCGAAAATTCAAAATTTTAGCAGTGTAAACCAACCATAAGCGCACCTACTGCACCAAAAAGCTTAAAGAAGGAGACCAAAATTCATGTAAAGAAACGTAATAGAGAGAAAGGAATGCACAACGTTGTCCATTGCTACATAACTAAAAGGTTAGTGTCCACCCTTCACCACTACTTATGTGAACCCCAAAAAAACAGATTGGGTTCCCTAAAAAAAATCACCTCACCATGAGACAACCAAAGAAAGAGAATACATGCATGTGCTGTAGTAAAACCAAAACAAATGCAAGGCTAAAAAGGACATCACGAACCAGTCTCCGAGACGAGAGAAAGGAAAGAAAAGCTGACGTAAAGCTTGCATAAACCTAGATGGATGCGTGAAAAAAAGTTTCAAGCATGGAAGGGTTTCACAACATCACCATGCAACGGTCATCGCAGAGAACAGAAAAGAAAAGAAAAATCAGGAAGAAACGATTGCAAACTGAGACTGAGGTTTGAGGTGTGCGAACTAAGATAGCATTACTGATCCAACGAAGCTCCACCCATTTCAAATCACTTACTTTAAAATCTTATAAGAGTCGATACTGGATGTCGACATCCGATAAGGATATCAACCAGAAGTCGATATCCGCTTCAAAACCACGTTGTTGTTGGCTTACACTGATATCATTGGCTTACAACGATATCGACATCTGGTGTAGATGCAAAATTGACATCCATTTCCTTACAAAATTGGATGTGGACATTCGGTTTATGTGCATACTTCACATTCAGACAAGGTTAAAAGCCTTACACTCTACCAACTCAACTAGATGAGCTTTCATAAATTTTTTTAAGGTTAAAATACTTCATTGGTCCACGTTTTTGTTCAAAAATCTCAATTAGGTCCTAAGATTATTTTTAGTCTCAATTGGGTCATATTTTTTAAAATGCATAACAATTAGGTCCATTTTGTTAGTATGGTTAGTATGATGGTAACGATGTTAAGGATGTGCCACGTGTCAACTGCTCATTTTTTTGAATTTTTTTATTTTATTTTTAAGTATTTTTTAATTATTTTTTGAAAATTATTCATGCCACATGTCACGTCAATGTTGTGTCACGTGTCAAGTCAGTCAAGGTGACACGTGTCAAGTCATTGTTTGAATATCAATTTGGTCCATATATTTGTTATTTTGATTACATTTCAATCCATTTATTTTAAAATTTTAAATATATTTATTTTAACTTTTTACAAAATTGTTTTAAAATTTTATATTTAAATTTATAAAATTGTTATTTTTAAACCAACTATAACATTTGTATATAAATTATTTAAAACAATTTGCAACAAGTTAAAATAAATATTTTAAAATTTTAAAACAAAATATAAGTAAAGTTTAATGTAAAATAAAAATTTAAATAAACTTAATATTATTAAAATGTTTAATAAAAATATCATTATAAAATTTATATAAAAGTTAAATTTGGTCTCAATATGGGAAAGATAAAATTGAAAATTAAAAAAAAATGACTGAAATATAATCAAAATAATAAATATATGGACCAAATTGAGATTGACAATGACTTGACACGTGTCACCTTACTAACTTGACACATGACAATACATGTGGCATGAATAATTTAAAAAAAAAGAAAATTCAAAAATAAAAAAGAAAATAAAAATAAAAAAATTCAAAAAAATGAGAAGCTGACACGTGACACATCTTAACACCATTACCACCGTACTAACAGAATGGACCTAATTGTTACGCATTTTAAAAAATATGAACCTAATTGAGACTAAAAAAATCTTAAGACCTAATTGAGATTTTTGAAAAAAACATCACCAATAGAGTATTTTAACCTTTTCTTAATTACTTTTTATAATCCATTTACTATTATTAATCAACCTTTCAATGTCCTAAATTTATTCTAGGTATGAACGAAATTGGATTATTACAAAGTAATAAATCTCTTTTTCTAATTATTTCCACAATTATATTACAATATTGATAACTACTTGAATTAAAATTATATGAGTTGATAATATGCATAAAATAAATTCCTTATTAATCTAAATTTAGGAGAAAACAAATTGAATTTAGGTATAATTAAAATAACAGGTAAAATATAAAAATAGTAAAAGAGTGAAAAAAGAAAGTAAAAGGAAGTCACTCATTCAGCGAAATTCAATAACCTTGTGTGTCATTCAGGGAAATTCAATAACCTTGTGTGTCATTCAGCAAATGAATTCAATAACCTTAGGATTGAATGAAGTATTTTAATAATTTAAAAAAAATTAAAAAATTAAAAATTAAAATATATAACATTTAAATTACTTTTAATTATTTTTTTTTAAAATATTTGATTTAAATATAATTTTTTAAAATATTTCATTTTTCAATTTTTTTATTTAGATAAAAGAAATTATTTTCTTTTTTAAAATTAATTTTTACTTTAAAAATATGTATTTTAAAATTAAAATTTACCAAAAAAATGTCAAATTTAAATGTTTAAATAACATTTATATGTATATAATATGTATGAAGAAAAATAATTTAAAAAGTTATTTATTATTAATAAATTTTAAATGTTATTACTTTAATTATTTAAAATACCTTTTTAAATTTTTTAAATTTTAATTTATTCATTCAAATAACTTCTTTTATCTCAAAAAAAAGAAAGTTTACTAAATAAATAAATTGCTTTCATGAAAATTATTATCATAGGATTTGATTTTTTTTTAGAATAATTTAACCATAGGATTTGATTATTTTTTGAATAATTTAATCAGTGGAGCGTGAAATTCAGAACAGAAGAACCCTTGCCTGAAATCCAAATTCAGAGTGAAGTTTGGAAGAAACCTTGGTGAAATTCAGAGTGAAATTGAAGAAATCCCAATTTAATGACTCCTCGCGTCGACGATTTCGGCAATCTCTCCTCCACCGATGATGACGACGATGACGACGGCTTCATGGAGGATATGGCTGCGCTCTCCCGAGCCTGCAGGATTGTAGGCGCCAACGATAATTCCGCCGCCGAAGACGGAGTTCCGTCAGAGGACCCGCTCATTGACACCAGCACCGCCATTGTTTCGGTTGCCACCGACTCGGACTCCGACGGCCAGGACGACCTGGAATGTCTCAAGAGAGTGCAGAGCCTCTACCAGCCTCTGTCCGTTCTTCCGCCGCTTGCGCCGTTGGCCTTGTCTGACGATGACGATGACGATGACGAGGATGACCTCGAGACGGTGCGCGCCATCATGAGAAGGTTTGGCGACTACAACGAAGGTATTTGAGCTTCCTATGTGCGTTCTCGCTGTTGAATTTTGATTCCGAGCTCGGTAGTAGTTTTTGTGGGATTCCAGTATGAGAGAGATCCCAAATTCAATCCATCCATATCTCCCTTTGTTGCAATGCAAACTTTATAATAACTAATTCAGCATACAAAATCTCTCATGATTGAATTGGGTTTTGCTACATAGTTTAGATGACTTAGGGTGAATGTTTCTTAGATTATAGGCTTAACTTAACTCATTGTACAAAACCCTCGTGTTAAGCGTTATAAGCACTTATCAGCCACTATTTAGTTTCTTGTCAATGCCGGACCTCAGTTTTCACTAATAAGGACATACTATTTCTAGTCAATGTGGAAATGGGACTTGGTGTTTTACCTTATAATGTTTGTATATTCTCTTAATTATCTTGTTACCAGCTCCACTTTAGCTTTTGTAACAAAACTTGGCATGGTAACAATATCAGGTTTGCGTGAAGATGGAAAGAAAGTGTTGGTTGAGGGGGATCAGACCTCCAGCATGGGCTGTGAGGGTGAAGTTGCTAATGGCTCAACCCATAAAGAATCAGATGGTGGTGAATTATATCCTGTTTCTCAAGATCCTAATGAGGCTGCCACAGAGGAGTTGATTGAAAACATTGAAATGCAGCTTAGTGATTTTGTTGAGAGTTCTGAACCCGATGCAGGGGAGTCATCCAGATTACCACATAAAAGATTGAGCTGTCCTCCTGTTGTTCAGTGCTTTATTGATGCCATTAAGAAAAATCGGGATTTGCAGAGATTTCTTAGAGGTAAGTTAATTGAGCTTGAGGCTAAAATTGAGGAAAACAAAAAGATAAGGAATAGAATCAAAATTCTTAAGGACTTCCAGGCTTCGTGCAATAGAAGAACAGGGAATGTGTTATCACTGAAAAAAGATCCACGTGTTCAATTAATATCTGCAAAAAAGTCTTCTGCTTCAAAGAAATCTAAGGTTAGTTGTGTGATGCTCTTACAGTTTACTGAAGTCTGAATTATTATTTGTACTATTTCATTGTGAAATAATGGTACCGGTCATTTATAAGTGGATATTGTTCAAGATTCTCTTTCACTTGAAACTTAATTTTTTAATTACGAGAACTATTGATGTTATCTGTTTCATACAGTTTAATAAGTTTGAGTGGTAATATGAAGTAGGTGAGACAAAGGGTTCTCTCCTGTGAAATCCTAGATACTTGAAAACATGGGTAATATAAAACTGGAATGGAGAGGGAAGGTTCTTAAAAGTTCAAGATATGATACAGCTTATAAATGCTTACATGAATTAAAAGAAAAAAACTGTATCATAGTTACCAATCTCAAGTAGTGGCATGTGGAAGTCATCTTTGAAGATACTATAGTGGGAAACAGGGATCTATTTTAAGTATTATAACACAAACTAAATAATTTATAGCACACATATACTAAAGGAATACACAGATAAAGAAATTCATGGTAAATAATAAGCCAAATTACACGGTCACTAAAAACATTGGAGGCCTTCATTAAGTGCAAGCTGGTGGTGAAATTTGTTGATAAAGAACATTGAAAATTAAATAAAAATAAATTAGCAAAATTTGAACTGGAAAGTCCAATAGAAGAATGGAGTACAAGAAAAAAAGATAATCCTGTAAGATTTGAAGGAACATAGGTTAAAACAGAGGTAGTTCTTTTGTGGAATGCTTAAAAATCCTTGTGTTTCTGAATCTTAGATTAAAATATTAAAGGATGTTTTCATTAAATTCAATGCACCGAATGCAAGGAACAAAAAGGGGCATTTATAGTAGCTACCCTTATTCAACAGCTGTCTTGGTCAAAAAGCAAAACATTACAGCTGGCAAAACAGAATCCCATTCTGTTATAACAGAGGGAGCAAAATCAAAACAGAATATATTTTATTCTAATACTGAACAAAAAATGCTTTAGAAAATTGGGGAGAAATCACAATTTTACCCCCAAAACCCTAAACAAAAGTTTTAGTGTTTGGAAGCATTTAGTTAGTTTAGTTGTAATCTATTTAATGGCTGGTAGCACATCATTTGTGACCGTAGTAATGTTAGAGTGTCAATTGTCACTGATTAATTTTAATATCGGCAATCCTTGATTTAACTCTTTCCTGGCAGAAAAAGAAAAAGGTACCTGCAATGTGTTATGGCCCAGAAGAAAATTCTCATGCTGCTAATTATAGGATGGTATTGGAAAGATTTCCACTTTCATTAGACCGGAAAAAATGGTCCAAGGTAGAAAGGGAAAACCTTTTGAAGGGAATTAAGCAACAGTTCCAAGAAATGGTGCTTCAACTTTCACTTTCAATTGATAGAACTAGGTAATATCAATTCTGTTTTGTCCTATGTTACTGAATCACTAACTGCTGCTGGACCTATGTGACCCTTCCCCTGTTGCATTTTGAGTTTTCCCGTGTGTTTTGAATTTACAGTTCAGAGGAATTGCTTCGGGAGGCAGATGACATGGATAATATAATTGCATCTGTTAAAGATCTTGAAGTCACACCAGAGAGGATTAGAAAATTTTTACCTAAAGTTAATTGGGATCTGATATCTTCCATGTATGTTGGTGGCCGTACTGGCACTGAATGTGAGTCAAGGTATATAATTTGTAATTCGGGAGCTTTTCATTTGTGTTTTCATGTGCATGAAAAGATTGATCTTTGCTATGATAAAGTATTTTATGTTTCTGATACTGGTGAACTGGTGCTGAATTTTAATCAAAGTATAATTTTACTAATTGGTGAAGTTTTCTTTTTTGTGTTTGTATGCATGAAAAGGTGGTTCTTGCTTATGATAAAGTGTTTTATTTTTCTGTTATTGTGCTATGATCATGCTTCATATTTGTTCTAGGCCACCTACATTGATACTGCTTTATTGATACATTGTGGATTGAACATTTTGAAATTATTTCAATGCACATAATGTTATAAGAGGTGCTAACATTGATCTTGAATGAAGTAGGTGAAGAATATATTAAGGTGGTATTATAGTTTAGTAGAACCATGTACTGGTGGGTTTGGGGACAACAAATTGACAAAGCACAATCCCTTAAATGCTCTATCAATAATAATTTATCATTGGGGGGATGATCAACTTCTCTCTTAATTGCATTGTAGATTTGATTAGCTGCTTAATTTAATTATAACCTGTGTTGTATTCTTAGTCTTGTCTATACATTTCTTTGACTACTGTTTCATGTTTATTGCCTTTCCATGAAGAATATTTTTCCACTACATTGCAGACATCTATGACTATCACCATCAGAGACAGTTTTCCATTTTTGGCTTTCAGTACGAGTTCAAGATCAATACATCATGTAGGTGGGGTTGTACATGAAATGATTTTAACATGGTGGTGCTTAATATGTCTGTGATGGTTGTTACTATCACAGATGTCTGTTATGTAGACCATAGAATAATTTCTATATGTATGAATGGTTGGATTCCATACTTTTGATTTACTATATTTTAATGGTTTGCAACAACAGGTGGTTGAATTATGAAGATCCTTTGATCAACCAAGGTGCATGGACTAAGGAAGAGGACAAGTCCCTTTTACTTATTGTTCAAGATACAGGTATCAGGAATTGGTTCGAAATTGCTGCATCATTGGGCACAAGCAGGACTCCATTTCAATGCTTGTCACGATTCCAAAGGAGCTTAAATCCTTCCATGCTAAATAGTGAATGGACTGAGGAAGAAGATGCTCAACTCTATTCTGCTGTGACATATTTTGGTGATGGCAATTGGCAGTATGTGGCTTCTGTTTTAGAGCGGCGTACAGGAACCCAATGCTCAAATAGGTTGGTTAGCTATTTAAATTTTGTTCTATATTTGTAATTTAATTTTTGTGTATGGTTGCAAGCCCATTATCGAAATCAAATAATCTTTGATGGTAGGCTTTCACCGTACATAATATAATAAGGTACATTTTATGTGTAGTTCACAGTTTGCTTTGGAATCATCTTTTAAGCTGTTATTATGTGGCCTTGATGATTTGTGTTGATTGTCAAATTCAATTATTTTATTTCAGTTCAGGATAGTTCGAACCATTATAGCTTATTTGTTTATGTAGTATTGTTGAAAAGTGGAAGGTTGAGAAAGGAAGTATTTATTCTTCTATAGGGTGAGGTAAGATCGGTCATTTGTTTAGTGACATAAAACAATAATACCCTACCCGGTTGTTTTAATCAGTACTTGGTAATTTACAACAATCCTGTTTCAACTGGGAGAGAATAACCAGTTACGTCTTTAGGATGGTGATATTTTATGTATTTCTGGAGGTTGAATTATATAGAAATGCAAATGATGGCATCCTCCTATATTTAACCTTTGAGGAAGTGTGTTACTTTCCAAATGATGCCATCCTCCTATATTTAACCTTTGAAGAAGTGTGTTACATTCAGACCTGGTTTCTTACAATGCATCATAAGCCCCGTCTAAATTTGCTAAGTGATTTGCTTTGATATCTTCATGACAGGAAAAAAAGAATATATCTATTCAGAATAGTTCAAGACTCTGTTTCTTTATTTCCTTTCTTTCTCTTACGGGTTGCTTTGTGTTAAAAACAAAAAGAAACATATTATTGAAAATGAAATGACACTGTTTCAAGAAAATATGGTCACTGATATTAAAAGGTTAAATATATGCAATTGTGTCTGGTCAATAAATTAACATCAGAGTTAAGTTTATTGGAGAACCAGAGTTTATTGGTGGCTGCATCTTGTCTGTGATGCAGATGGAAAAAATCCCTCTGTCCTGAGAAGAAAGGGAGCTTTACACAAGAGGAGGATATACGCTTAACAGTAGCAGTCATGCTTTTTGGACGGAAATGGAATCAAATAGCTAAATATGTTCCTGGCCGGATCCAATCTCAGTGTAGGGATAGGTAATATGCATTTTGTTTAACAATTTTGGGGAAGTAATTTTTTTATGGTATTAGTTTGTTACAGTTCTTGAACTTTCTTATGACAGATACCTCAATAGTCTGGATCCTTCTTTGAAATGGGGTGGATGGACTGAGGAAGAGGATTTAAGACTAGAAGCTGCAATTGCCAAGCATGGATATTGTTGGTCTAAGATTGCTGAAGAAGTGCCTCCCCGTACTGATTCACAGTGCCGGAAGTATGAGTTGAAATTAAGTTCAATAATGAAAATCTAAAAATCTTCAATTTCTATAATCTTACACGTATTCTTTTCATTGAACAGGAGATGGAAGGTGTTATGTCCTGAACAAGTTCCTTTGCTTCAGGAAGCAAGAAAGAAGCAAAGGTCTATCATTAGTTGTAACTTCGTTGATCGAGAATCTGAACGGCCAACCATTACACTTGATGACTTCATGCCTTTAATTGCTTTAGCTCCAAAATCCGATATTGGTGCTTCAAAACTTCCCAAGAAGCGCAAGTCAAGGTACTCCCCTCTATCCTTTCATTTTTCCCCTTGTTTCTTTACATTTACACTTGTGATGTAATTGAATATTGGTCGTATAATATGCTGGTCGTATAATTTGAAATTGAATATTGGTTCTGGTATACCTTTGATTTCTAATTCTTGATCATTGCGTGCAGCAATGTTTCCAAGAAAACAAGCTCTAAGAAACGTGCGAAAAGAACTCGACGTTGTGCCAAAGAAGTACAAGATACAGAAGTATACAACGATGATGAGTTCTACGCAGAATCTGAATGCAGCAATCTTCCCAAGAAGAACACGAGGTCCAAAAGGCATACAAAAAGCAGTCAAAATTGTCCCCAGGAATTAGTGGATATATCTTGTAGTGACAAGGTCGAGATTTGCATTGAAGGTTCAGAAAACCAATCTACCTGTATTGCGAATTCTGAAAATGAAGATTGGGACAGCATAACACTTTCGTCTTTTATACGCAACAAATCAAATGAGATATTATCCAGATTTACCAAAAATTTGAGTCATACTTCTTTCTCCTCTAGGATTACAGATGTTCCTGAGCAGGCTGAAAGTCAAAACCCATCTGATGATCAAAGCGGCTTGTCTCAGTCATGTGATACTGTTGGAACTATAAATTTGTTTGTGCCGCCGAATACTGCTTCTGATAGACGAGTTAGAAACCGAGAGGATACAAATACTTTGGCTGGTGATGATGATGACGACCATATGACCCTTGCATCCTTTCTAGGAAACAAACCGAAGAAAGAGTGTCAACCTAAAGGACATCACTTATCCTCTTCCAAATTGAAAACAGGATCTGTATTACTAAATGAAGAACATTGTGCAGGCAAGCCAACCAACATATCTGATGACAGTGGGTCAATGTCCAAGCATGTTGAAGAGATGGAGACTGTTTTGCATGGTTGTGTTGATAAATCAATGGATATCATTGTGGAAGAAAAGGATGATGAGCTTTTTGCTTCCCCCGTGCAAAACCGGCCAAGGAGGGAGCGAAAACGGCCCAGTAGATTTTTGTAGGCAGGTAAACTATCTTACTAGATATGGATAGAAGACATTTGACTAAATTTTGTGACAAATGATATTAGGTAGGGTGTTGCTTCCTACACCACATCACATTTCTTCATCACCCCACCAACACTCTTTCCTGAAAATACTTTCCGTAATAAAACAGGTTTCGGAAAAAAACATTCCAGAATTATTTATTGTGAATGATAGGATGCAGGAAGAATTTTGTCAGGGTGCAGGAAGCAATTGCCTATTAGGTAGTGGCTAATCTATATACAAAAGTTGGAGTAATTGAAAGCTCACTTTATCATGATCGTGAATTTAAGTAGCGAGTTTTGTGTTTGCTTAGTTTTGGGCCTGTATACAGATTTTTTGCCAGGCATATTTTGTAAATTGACTTGGTGCCAGAGTCTCTTCCCATTTTGTATTTTTGGTTCTATTATCTCTAGCATCAACTATAAAATGGTCGAATTTTGGATTGATTTTGATCCGTTGTTAAAGTCAATAGTCTGGAAAAAACAGTGAATTAGATTAATTAGTTTGCTGTCTAGTATGTTTAAAAATCGATACTGGTATGAACTTTTATTTTTTGGATTTTAAAATTTATGTAGCTAACTTTCTATTTCTTTTTAAGGTTTATGTTGTAAATGGTTTGTGTATCATGGTTCTATTATTTTGTTTTATCAATAAAAGGACATGTAGAGTTGGTATTATAAAGTCCTAATGAAGAGGGGCAATGAAGGGATTATTAAATATTGAAGATTCTTATCGGAGAAAAGTTTGGACAACATAGTTCCTTTCAAGGTGGCTATGAATGCATGGAACAGGAAACAATTCAAATTAAACAGACACATAGATGATAATGAGTTCAGCTGTTGATCCAAGGACAACTGAATCTGCCAAACATTTTTATGTGAAGCTTGTGATCTTGTTGAAGAATATGATTAAGTAGAGATTGGTGTAAGGAAAGCAAAGAAATTTTTTTAAGTATTGATGAAAAATGTAAAATAAACTTCATAATTTACGAACACATTCACAAATTTTATACATTGAAACATGCTTTTCCTTAATTTGAAAAAGTTATCTTAACGTCAATAGAACATATTTAAATTAACTTTGACATATCGTCCACTATAAAGCTAAGAAACTAAACTATAGGAATATTACTAAATACCTATTTCTAAGTTTATAACACTTGTCATTTTCTTTGATTTTTTTCGTTCTTGAGTAGCTTAAAATTGGTTTAGTTTTTAATTGTTGGGCTTCAACAAGCGGCTCAAACCTAATTCTTTTTCAAATTTACTCCAAAAGCTTCAATACCACTCATATACTCACTTACCATTCTGCCACACTTCTTTTTTTCATTCTCTCTCCTCTACCCTTTCTTCCTCACACTCCCAGCTTCTCTTTGAAGCTTTTTCTTCCTTTCCACCCCAAGCTAAGTGCTTGCTTCTCTAACTATTACCAATGTAACACAACACAAATGTGTATGAAGGTATTTTATTTTTTGTTTCGGTTTCTTTTCATAAATCTGTTTTCGTTTTCAGGTGTTTCGAAACCTATTCTTGGGGTGATGAAAAGGTAATAGTTTTCAATTGTTTTTTGGTTTGTTCTTCTTTTTTCATATGTATTCTTACTCATGTTGTTGTTTGAATGTGTTGTTTGTTGTTTTTTTTTTTGTTTTCATAAAATTTTTGTGGTTTTTCATGTGTTTCGTAAACCTATTCTTTGGTAAAGAAAAGGTAATAACTTTCGAGTGTTTCTTAGTTTCTTCTTCGTTTTGCATATGTTACTTATGTTGTTGTTTGAATATGTTATGAATTAATGGTCGTCCATTGATTTGATACAGTTACTCATATGATTGATACTCATATGATTCATTACTCTTTATGTAAATATTTGTATTAAGTATTTGATTTGCATCTTTTATGGGCTACCATGTTGTATCTATAAATAGGACTCTTCCTATTAGTAATAAGACACACACAACAAAAAAGTTACTCCTCATTCTCTCATTCTCTATTCTTTCTTTACTTCTTCTCTCTATTATCAGCTTTATTTTATAACACATTATCAACACGATGCTCCAACCAACTAAGGACTAGTAGAAGCTTTTTCTCTCACGACAATACTCTGCGTGTCTTAATCCGGACTTTTTCTAATCCTTTCTTCATTTACAATTTTACCTTTTATTCTTATTCTTGTGATAAGAATTGTTTGACTTTATCAATTTTCATCTTTGTCTTATTATTATTTTTTATGATGATTATTACTATTATTTTATGTACTAATTTTAAACATGTTAAATCGTGGAAATTTTGAATTTGTCATCTTTGATAGAACAAGGAAGAATTACATTTAGATGCAATGGGTCTTGGGATACTATTAAAAAAAGAAATAAAGCATCTAAGCAACTAATTTGCTCCTACGACAACAATATTGTGAAAAGAGATTTCAAAAATATTATGAATTTATTTCATGTCTTTGTATTGCTGAATAAAAAATGAAGCTTTTGATGAAAAATCATGATATCTGCCAAATCAGCTCCATTCTCAAAAGTGAATGCAGCACTTTCATGCCTTTGTATGACTGAACAAAGTAATGAGCTTTTGATAGAAAATCATGAAACCTGTCTAATTGGTTCTGCTCCATTCCTAGAAGTGAATGCAATAACATTTGATTTATATTTTCATGATCGTGATATTGATTATGGACATGGTTATAAAGGAAATTTCAAAGACACATTTTGTCACCAGAAGTGGCACAATAATGTGAAAAAAAAATGTGAAAATGTTGGCAAATAAGATTAAAGTATATATGGTAAAGGCCATTCGAGTTGTACTTATTTTACACCAAAACATCTTACAAATAATGAGAAGAACATAGAAACATACTTTATTTATGAAGATGTTAATCTAATTATGGCCATATGGATGCTACTCATCTTGATATTATTATTTTCTTTGTTAAACCAAATGGAAGCATGAATCACCTCATTGGTTATGAGAGTGTTAAAAGAAAGGATTTTCTCATGTTGATATTTATGTTTATATGAAGAATAAATGTTGAAACTAACACCAATGATGAGGATATGTCTTATTGATAGTGTAATAACTTATACAATTATCAAGAGTAATAGATTTTTCTCTTATTTGGTAATGCAGGATATCAATGTTAGTATTATTTATAATAATACAAATATATGTGAAGGCTCCGAAAGAGCTATTATATTTCTACCAAGAAGTTGAATAGAAACTTATTAAGTTTCAAAGATATTTGTCTAAAAAGATATCATATTAAAAAAAACAATGAAAAAGATATGAAATATCTTTATATCTTTACGATTGAGTTGAAAGAAAATGTGTATTGGAGAAATTATCAAACTTCTCTTATGGTTTACACATATATTAGTACAATTGAGATGTATGTCATGGTAAACCAGAAGTTTACGAATCAATATGGATGCCTTGTTTGGCATGATCAATTGGATGGTTTGTACTACACATATATTTGTACAATTAAAATGCATCTCATGGTAAACTAGAAGTTTACGAATTAGAATGAATTCCTTGGTTGACATGATCAGTTATTATGATGCGAACAAAAAAGGTAGAAAAACTCATGTGAACACACACTTAAGAGTCATAAGACTTCTTCAGACCAATGAGTTCTCATATACTGTACGTTCACAAAGAAAAATTGATAATAAGACCATCACAAGAAAAAATAGAAATCAATCAATTTCATTTTCAAAACGAATGCAATGTGATATTTATGGTCTAATACACCCACCATGTGGATCATTTCATGGTTTTGATTGATGCATCAACTAGATGGTCATATATTTGTTTATTATCAACTCGCAATCAAGTATTTGCAAAGTTATTAGTAGAATTAAGAGTTCACTTCCCAGATTATCTGATTAAGAAAATTTGTTGAGTTTGATAATAGTGGTGAAATTACATCTAATGTTTTTCATGAGTATTGTATATTAATTGGAATTGAAGTTGAGCATTCAGTAGCACAAGTTCATACTCAAAATAGACTTACGGAATCATTATTAAAATGTCTAAAATTTGTTACAAGACCATTACTTATGAGAGTTAATCTTCCAATGACTACTTAGGGGTATGCAATTTTGCATGTTGCATTATTGATTCGCATCAAACCAACAAGTTGTCACAAATACTCTATTATGCAATTGGTTTTTGGTCAGTGACCTAATATTCTCATGTAAGAATTTTTGGGTGTGGTGTATAAATTCCAATTTCCCCACCAAAAGGGACTATGATGGTCCCTCAGAGACGATTGAGAATATATGTTGGATATGATTCTCCCTTAATAATTAAATATCTTAAACTACCAACATGAGACTTATTTACCGTTTGACTTTTCGATTGTCACTTTTATGAATATGTTTTTCCAACATTAGGGGGTGAAAGAAAACAATTGGAAAAATTTATTGGTTGAAATGAACTATCATTATCTCTTCTTGATCCTCGTACAAAAGAATGTGAACTAGAAGTTCAAAGGATAATTCATTTTCAAAATTAGTCAATCAATTACCTTATGTTTTACTGACAGAAAAATGGTAACTAATACCAATTGCTAATGCTCCGAAGATAATTGAAATTAATTCATAATACGCCTAAAGCGTGGTAGGCCTGTTAATTCCAAAGACACGTTTGAAGTGTGGTAGGCCTATTGGTTCCAAAGATAAAATCTCTTGAATGAGAAAGGGAGATAAAATGCAAGATGACCTAAAAAGGTGGAAACCCCAGAAGATTCATTTGACATAAATAATGATTCGGTTCCAGAAGAACCACAGGTACTTGAAATTGTTCAAAATGATGAGATCTCAATAAATTATGTTATGAATCATATAATATGGAACCAAAATGATGTCAATATTGACGAAAATTTTACATATAATATAGCGATGAATGTTATGAATAATAATGAGGATTAATAACTAATGATAATTGAAGATTGTCGACAAAGAAATGATTGACCAAAATGAAAATATTCAAAGAAGCATAATTATATTTGCTTGTTAAACGAAAGGTTTTTGGACCTATAGTTCGCACACGTGAAGGTGTGAAACCTGTTGGGTACATATGGATTTTTATGCAAAAATCAAATTAAGAATAATGAAATTGTTAGATATAAAGCACAATTGATTGCTCAACATTTTTCACAAAACCTTATATTGATTTGTGCAAAGACATATTCTCTGGTTTTGGATGCAACAATATTCCAATATTTGATTATCCTAGTTGGACAACAAGGTTTGCATTTACATCTAATGGATGATGTTACTGACTATTTGTACGGTTCTTTTAAGAATCATATTGATATGAAAATCCCTGAAGGATTTTATTTGCCCAACAAGGCAAATTCTAAAGAAGGTTATTCAATAAAATTGAACAAGTCCTTTTTATTGATTAAAGCAATGAGGATGTGTGTGGTATAATCGTGTTATTGAGTAATTATTAAAAGAAAGGTATAGAAATGATCCTATTTGTTTTTGTATTTATATGAAAAGATCCAAAAATTAATTTGCCATAATTATTATTTATGTAGATGACATAAACATCGTTAGAACTTCTAATGAGCTCACAAAGGCAATTGATTGCTTAAAGAAAGAATTTGAGATGAAGGATCTTGAAAAGGAAAGATCTTTGTTTGAGATTACAAATTGAGTATTTAAACAAATCTGTTTTTTATACATCAAGAGACTTATATAATTAATGCGCGTAAAATGTTTTAAATGGACAAGTGACATCCATTATGCACTCTAATAGTTGTGAGGTCGTTAGATGTTGATAAATGCTCTTCTTAGACCTCAAGAAAATGATGAAGATCTTCTTGCTCCAGAAGTACCATATCTTAGTGTTATAAGAGCACTAATGTATCTTTCTAGTTATACTTGATGTGATATTGCATTTGCTGTAAATTGTTTTAAGCAAGATATAATTCTTCAACTACAAGAAAAAAATGGATTGGAGTAAAAAATGTACTCTGTTACCTTTTATTCTCACAATGTCACAATGGTTGATCACAAACAAAATATTTATTCATATGTGATAGCAAGATGATTTCATGACGATATGTGAAAGAGACCATAACAACAACATCATCAAAATCATGCATAATTTTTAGCATTACATGAGGTAAGTCATGAATATGTTTAGTTAAGGTTTATAATTCAACATGTGCGACAAACTTGTGGTCTATCCTTAAGAAGAATGGAATCAACAACCATACATGAAGACAATAGTGCATTGTTCAATTGATAGGATGATGTAGAGATCCAAAAGATTCTTTCATGCGAAAATCTAGCAGATTTATCTACAAAGTCTTTACCAAGGAAAACTTTTGAGAAATTGGTTCACAAGATTGGATTTTGTTATTTTAATGATGTAAATGATGTAAGTTTACATGAGGGGGAGAAATAGAAGATGTAAAGAAAAATATTATATAGAATGGTGTACTCAGAGCTAACTCAAGGGTAAAGCAAGTAAAGCATTGGCTTTAGGTCTCAAGGAAAAGAAGGCCTCAAAAAAACTTTTTACTACTAATATTTTTCTATTAAATTAATTTAAACATTATATTTAAGAAAAAAGGCCTCAAAATTTTTTTAGTACTAATTAATATACCTCTATTAAACTAATTATAAAATTATGTTTAAGATAAAAAAAATGCCTAAAAATGATAATTAATGGGTTAAACCATTTTTTATGTTTGGGAATAAAATTTCATTAAATTATTATTAGTGTATGTTAAATTTTATTGGTAGTAAAAATGATAATTAATGAGTTAAACCATTCTTCAGTAAATTATGATTTTGTTTACAAGAAAGAGAATGATTAACTATCTTTGTTCTCTTATAATCAAGCTAGATTCTATTTTCTTCTTTTATCTCTTTGTGACTTTTCTTGCCTCTTTTAACTTTCTTCTCTTCTAAGAGTCTTTTTTTTTCCAGGGATTTGGCATATTACATTCCTTAAATCTCTTGAATCTCATGTTGCTCGTGTGTACAAATGTTTTCATCACCATTTCTAGTTAGTATGATTTTCTTTTTCTATTTGTGTTGTTATTTTTATTTTGTTTTGAATTTGTATTAAAATTAGAAATGTATTTCTTTTGTCCAGTTTTGTTTTTCGGTCCTTTTCGATTTTCGGGTTTCGAGAGTTTTTTTTTTTTTTTTTTTTTTTGCATATATCTTGATGAGGAAGTGAATTTTCTACAAACTATTAATTAGATTATGGGTTAACCTCTTGGTGGATAATAGATTAATTGGAGCATAATTCAAAGTTGGATTTTCTGTAGAAAGATAATTTAAGTTTAGAGAAAAAAACTTACTATCTAGTTGAAAAGAGCAATAATTTTTTTTTTTGATTTTTTATTAATGATTAATCTTAAAATAAACAACTCTGTAGGTTTGTGAAAAAGTTGAGACTTGAGAACGAAAAAAAGACTTGAGACTTCAAGATACTACATGTCTACTATCGAGTTGATTTTCTTGACAACCAGAACCATGTTTTATTGTTTTAATTCATTTGTTTTATATATTTATCTTTAGTAGTTTTTTATATATTATAATTTTTTATTTCATATAAAAATATATAGATATGTCAACTAGCAAATTTGAATCAAGCTATTCAAATATCCAAAAGAAGAGAAGAATTCAGGCTTTAATTGCATCACAAAAATGAGCTATGAATAAATTTGAACAATTTAAAATATATAAAGATATTTTTAGTTTTTTATTTAGTGTTAAAAAATTAAAGTCACTAGATTATACATTTTTGAAAAAAAAAATGCTTAAACCTTGAAAAATCTTTAAACCATGATAATTTGTTGGATATTGATGGATTTGATTTATTTTTAGAATTAAATATCTTAAGGGAAATTATAGGTTTGGAAAATGATAAACCAATTGATATCCTTAATTATATAAACAAAAGAAATTCTTTTCCAAATACATATATAGCTTATAGAATAATGTTAATAATTTCAGTGTCACTTGCTCCATCTAAGAGAAGTTTCTCAAAGCTAAAGATATTAACAACTTATTTAAGATCAACAACGTATTAAGAATGATTAAACAGATTAACACTATTATCTATTGAGAAAGAAATGTTAAATGAAATTAATTATGACAATTTAATAAATAACTTTGCATAAAAAAAACTCGAAAAATAAATTTTAAATAAAAGACCTCATTTTTTAAGTTTGCTTTAGGCCTCCAAACCGTTGCGCCTCCGCTGCTCCATCGGCCTTTCTTCCAATCTCGTCTTTCTGAACGGATTGTAGTGGGTGGTTCACAAAATTATTTTTCTAATTAATCATATTTTCATAAGCTAGTGGAATAAATTATATCTTAATTTCATAAAACTCATCATATTGTATTTTATGTCTAAAGGCGTAATAATATAATGGGTTAAATATGTTTTGGTCGCTTGAATTTTAGTGAAAATTTGAATTAATTTCTCTTTGAAACTTTGGTCTCGTTCAACTTCAGAAATGTTTGAATTTAGTCATTTTAACTAAAATTTGTTAAGTTGATATGACGTTTCAAATGTATTTCTCAGTTAACATTTAAGCACAAATGTGTCAAACGATGTAATATGAAACACATTTGAAACATCAAATGTGAAATAAACTTAAATAAATTTTATTAAAATAATTAAATCCACGCATTTCTAAAGTTGGGAGACTAAATTGGACCAACTTTTCAAAGAGAGATAATTTCAATTTCTACGGTTAAGGGACAAAAACATATTTAATCTTAATATAATTATTCGTTAGAATTATTATTTTATAACTAATATAGCCTTTCTTTATAAAATTAACTATTAATTTATTAATCCCTCGTATTTTTATTTTTAATATTAAAAAAACTAATTAAAATTAAGTTTAGTTATATGTTAAATATTTTATAAAGTAGGACAAAATCCATAGAAATGTGAACCCAAGGCTTGGAAGGGATGGGCAAGAGGGTATAAAGACCATGGGGTTGGACTCTAGACTTGGCTTTCATGGATGTTATGCAACTCTTGCAATGCCTATCTACATGTTTCCTCATGTGAGGCTAATAGAAGTGTTCCTTTAAGACTTCCAAAGTCTTGTTTGGCCCAAAATGCCTCATTAAACCTCCCTCACGTGCCTCTCTAATGAGTGATGCTCTTAAAGAACCTTGGGGAATGCAAAGTCTCTTACCCTTGAAAAGATATTGATTGAGAATGTAAAAGTCTTGTAAGTCCCTTAGTGGCATTCACTAAGAATGGGGGAGAAATCAACATCCTTTGGATGCAATTCCTTAATATGATCAAAACTAAGAAATTTAGTTTCAAAAATGGAAAGGAGGGAATGCCTTCTTGAGAGTGCATCCGCCACAATATTAGCCTTTTCTTGCTTATGTTTGATCACATACGGGAATTGCTCTAAGAACTCTACCCACCTAGCATGTCTCTTGTTTAACTTGCCTTGGCTTTTCAAAAATTTGAGTGACTCATGGTCACTATGTATCACAAACTCCTTTGAAAGAAGATAGTGTTGCC
>Ga0214542_1003102_pt1 | contig 34229 bp, 21 predicted proteins | sample CNSS1metaG_FD_160096 | JGI IMG/M metagenome (GOLD analysis project Ga0214542, IMG submission 160096) | Root nodule microbial communities from cowpea collected in UCLA plant growth center, Los Angeles, California, USA - CNSS1 | ecosystem: Host-associated > Plants > Roots > Nodule | place: USA...
ATGAGTGATGTAAATGATGTTTTGCATTATCTTCCTTTTCTTTCAGTTAGCTTACCCTTTTTGTTCATGTGGTTTTGTTCTTGTGTCTTCTCCTTTGCTATGATCGCCTATTGATGGTGTGAGCAGAGCCTAGTCCAGATGATGACGCCCCCCTTCAGAGCAGGAATTGACCTCCCCCTACCCACTGCTGTAGTAGTTTTGAGCCAGACTTTTGAGGAGTTTTAACTTGACAAGTTAGTTAGGCCTTTTTATGTTTTGGATGACTGTACCAGACTCATATACTATGTGTATATATAACTGTTAACTCTATTATCTTCTATGTCAGACCATGATATAATGTTTTGTTTGATAGTGTGAAAAACTATTAAATGGGATGTTACATTTTTGGTATCAGAGCAGTAGTTCCTTTAGGGTTTGTAGGTGTGAGCTCACCTAGTTTGTGTTGTGTGTTTCTCATGGTATTTTGGTTCAATTGTGGTGTTTGATAGATGGACTGATGATTCTCTCTTTGTGTGGTCAGAGCTATGGCACCTATGCCTCCTCCTCCTTCTGTTCCTAGCCCGGATAATTCTCACTTGGTGGGGACAATTGAAGCAATGTTGGCAGCCATGCAGCAGTAGAATGCTAACATGGTGAACTAGCACAACTTAGCCTTGCAGCAGATGGAGTCTGCTAGGCTTGCAGCAGAGGCGACTCAGCAGAGACACTTGGAAGCCTTGCATCAGCTGAGCGAGAATCGATCTGCAACTGGATGTTCCAAAGCTCCACCGCCACGAGTACAAGAGTGGAGTTTGAAGGATTTTCTTCAGCACCACCCGTCTCGCTTCGATGGCAAGACCACTCCAGATGAGGCAGACCAGTGGATGAGGGATATGAAGCGAATTTATGATGCCAAGCGGTGCCCAGTAGAAAACAGGTTGGCTTATTCTGAGTATCTGCTAGCCGAAGAGGCTGTCCATTGGTGGTCTAACATGAAGATGATGCTAGAAGGCAGCAGGGAGACCATCACCTGGGAGTTGTTTAAGAAGAAGTTTTATGCTGAGTACTTCCCAGACAGTGTGAGATACGCCAAGGAAGTGGAGTTCTTACAGCTGATGCAATGAGAGATGTTAGTGCCAAAGTACGCTGAAAAGTTCAAGCACCTAGGCAGATTTCACACTTTGAAGATGGCTGAAGATTGGCAGTGTAGGAAATTTGAAAATGGACTGAGAGACGATCTTAAACTCATGGTGGCTCCACTCTCTATAAAGGAGTTCCCTACTTTAGTGGAGAAAGTGAGGGTAATGGAGAAGCTAAAGGCGGAAGTTGAAGCTCAACAACGGTCTCAACAGAAGGTGGGAGGACCATCTGGGTCCATGAGCAGACAAGACGACAAGGGGAAGCCTTACTCTAGACTTCCGCCTCAGGGGTCTAAGAGATTCCCACTTCAGCCACATCCGCCCCAATCACATCAGCATCAGTCTCCTCAGCATCACTCTCACATACCATAATGTTTTCATTGTGGAGGGCCCCACATGAGGAGTGTTTGCCCCCAGCTTGGTGGTAGGCAGACATGTCACAGATGGGAAGGCCACTTCCTCAAAAATTGCCCCACTGGCAGGGGTACAGTGCCCAGACCTTCAACGCAGTCGTAGCCACAACAGATACGGGGAAGTGCTAGACCCCAGGCAGCTGGCCGAGTGTATGCCATGACAGGTGCAGAGGCACACAGATCAGGTAACCTCATCATTGGATCTTGCATGATTGCCGGTAGGAGCTTGTGTGTGTTATACGATTCGGGAGCGACACACTCTTTTGTGTCAGAGTCTATGTGATGGAGTTGGGTCTCCCGGTTAGGGAACTTCTGTACGACCTGGTAGTGTCTACGCCTGCTTCTGGGATGGTCAAAACCTCGACGTTATGTGCTAGATGTTTGATCGAGGTTGAGGGGCACAAATACAGGGTGAACCTCATCTGTTTACCTCTGGAGGGCCTGGATGTGATCTTGGGAATGGATTGGCTATCTGTTAATTGCATTCTTATTGATTGTAATGAGAAGAAGGTGTTGTTTCCCAACCCGGAAGATGAAGAGATGTTGTTATCCTCACAGCAGGTGGATCAAGCCATAAAGGAGGGGTCTCAGTGTTTCTTGATTCTCACTCAACTGTCTGTTGAGAGTGGGGATAGACACGTTGAAACGTCAGTGGTGAGGGAATTCCCTGATGTTTTCCCTGATGAGGTGCCCGGCTTGCCCCCTTCTAGGGAGATTGAGTTCTCTATTGATCTGGTGCTTGGAGCAGGGCCAGTATCAATAGCACCTTACCGGATGGCTCCTGCTGAGCTGGCAGAGTTGAAAAAGCAGATTGAGGAACTGCTGAAGAAACAATTCATCAGGCCCAGCGTGTCGCCTTGGGGAGCGTCGGTGTTATTGGTCAAGAAGAAGGATGGCAGCTCTAGGCTTTGTGTTGATTACCGGCAGGTCAACAAGCTAACCATCAAGAACAAATATCCTCTGCCAAGGATAGACAACTTGATGGATCAACTGCACGGCGCTGCTGTGTTTTCAAAGATTGACTTGAGATCCAGATACCATCAGATTAGAGTTAAGTCTGATGACGTGCAGAAGACCGCTTTCAGATCCAGATATGGACACTACGAGTACGTAGTGATGCCTTTCGGTGTGACTAACGCCCATGTCTTGTTCATGGATTATATGAATCGAATCTTCAGGCCTTTTCTAGACAAGTTTGTGGTGGTTTTCATAGACGATATCTTTATATACTCCCGAACTCATGAAGAACATGCAGAGCATCTGAGGATCGTTCTGAGCATCCTAAGAGAGAAGCAGCTCTATGCGAAACTGTCTAAGTGCGAGTTTTGGATGACCACGGTTCAATTTTTAGGGCATGTGATCTCAGCTCAGGGCATATCCGTGGACCCATCCAAAGTTGAGGCTGTGTTAAAATGGAAGCGTCCTAAATCAACGACTGAGATTAGGAGCTTTGTGGGACTGGCAGGGTACTACAAAAGGTTCATTGAGGGATTCTCAAAAATCGTGGCACTTTTAACACAGTTGACTCGTAAGGATCAGCCTTTCGCCTGGACCGATCGGTGTGAAAATAGCTTCCAGGAGTTGAAGCAGAAGCTGACCAGTGCTCCTGTGTTGGTGATCCCTGATACCAGTAGACACTTCGAAGTCTACTGTGATGCCTCCCATCAGGGATTAGGGTGCGTTCTAATGCAAGAAAGGAGAGTGGTTGCCTACGCCTCTAGGCAGCTTAAAAGTCATGAGAAGAACTACCCCACACACGATCTCGAGTTAGCGGCCGTGGTGTTTGCATTGAAAATTTGGAGACACTATCTGTATGGCGCTCAATTCCAGGTTTTCAGTGACCACCAGAGCCTAAAGTATCTGTTCGACCAGAAAGAGTTGAACATGAGGCAAAGACGGTAAATGGAGTTCTTAAAGGACTTCGACTTCGAGTTGTTATACCACCCGAGGAAAGCGAATGTTGTGGCCGATGCCCTAAGCCAAAAAATAGTTCACGCATCTTATATGATGGCCAGAGAGTTGGATTTGGTGGAGCAATTTAGAGACATGCGGCTGCAAATGATTTTAGGAGAAGATGTCATTAGATGCAACCTTCTTACAGTGTCTAGTGATTTCCTCGTCCTAATAAAGGAGAGGCAATTATCTAATCCTAAGTTGCAGAGGACCGTGGAATTGCTTGGCACTGAGAAGGCCAAGGACTTTGTGGTAGGGAGTGATGGGGTGTTAAGATTCAGAGGCAGGATCTGCATACCTGAGGATTTGGAGGTGAAGGGCATGATTCTCGAAGAGGGGCACAAGAGTCGTTTTAGCATGCATCCAGGCATGACTAAAATGTACCATGATCTGAAAGAATCTTTCTGGTGGTCAGGAATGAAGTCAGATGTAGCTCGGTATGTGTCATCCTGCTTGACCTGTCAGAAGGCTAAGGCAGAACACCAGAGGCCTGGAGGGATGCTACAGCAGTTAGAGATCCCGGAGTGGAAATAGGATAGCATTGCTATGGATTTTGTTACCCATTTGCCACAGACGGTGAGGAGCCATGATGCCATATGGGTGGTAGTAGACCGTCTGACCAAGAGTGCCCATTTCCTGGCAGTAAATCTGAGGATGTCCATGACAAAGCTGGCATAGTTGTATATTAGTGAGATTGTGAGGCTCCATGGGGTGCCGTCGAGCATAGTCTCTAATAGGGATCCACGTTTCACCTCCCGTTTTTGGCAGGCGTTGGAGAGTGCCATGGGCAGCAGGCTATCGATGAGCTCGGCTTACCACCCCCAGACAGACGGCCAGTCCGAGAGGACAATACAGTCTCTTGAGGACCTCTTGTGGACGTGCGTACTGGATCATCTTAGTGCATGGGACGAGGTCCTGCCTTTGGTGGAGTTTACCTATAATAACAGTTTCCATGCAGGCATTGGCATGGCACCATATGAAGCTCTTTATGGCAGAAGGTGCAAAACTCCTTTGTGCTGATACCAAGATGGAGAGTCTGTGATGGTAGGGCCTGAGTTACTAAGGCAGACCACTGAGAAGGTCAAGTTAATACAAGAAAGGATGAAGGCGTCTCAGAGTAGACAGAAATCCTATGCCGATCAGAGGAGAAGACCTTTGGAGTTTGCTGTTGGAGATCACATTTTCTTGAGAATTACCCCGACCACTGGTGTGGGGAGGGTTATTCGCTCAAGGAAGCTATCTCCTAAGTTCATTGGTCCATACCAGATTCTGAGGAGGATTGGACCAGTGGCTTATGAAATCGCCTTACCCCCTCAGCTATCCAACCTTCACTCAGTATTCCATGTCTCTCAGCTCAGAAGATATGTGTCTGACCCCTCACATGTGCTTGAGGCAGAAGATTTGCAGATTAGAGGAGATCTTTCAGTGGAGGTACAACCTGTTAGTCTTGGTGATAGTCAGACAAGACAGCGAAGGGGGAAATCCATCAGTCTAATTCAGGTTATCTGGGACAAGAGAACTGGTGATTCCATTTGGGAACTTGAAGAAGATATGAAGAAGTCATATCCGCACCTGTTCTCTGGTGAGTTTTAATTTTTCGGGACGAAAATTCTGTTGTTGGGGAGAATGTAAGGACCCACTAACTCCCCCTCTCTATACACTCTCTTCTTCCCCAACTTCTATCACAGAACCACACTCCATCCTTCCTTGTTTTCCTTCTCTCTAAACCAACTGCACAGCCCTCTCTCAAGCAAAGCTCCATTTTATTTCCTTTCTAATCACTCCCCCTCTGTTACAGCTGCTGAAACCGGAACCAGGAGAAGAACTCCTCCTCAAGCTGAGCCATCTCCTCCTTCCGGTAAGTCAAATTCAGTTTCCCTTAATTCTCTTCAATTATGGGATTTTTTGGGATTTGATGCTTACCAAAACCGAATTAAGGTCTTGTACTCACCCTGAGTTATGAATTTCAGCCCCTTAGGTTGAGGATTTGAGGTGCCCTTGTGTTAGAGTCTTGCTTGTGGTGATTTTTAAAAGGTAAGGGAAGCTAACCGAAATTCTTTCCATTTAATCCGTAAATTAGGTTTTTTATGATGTTTGTGTGCTAAATTGATTGATAGAAATGCGTGTATGAGTGTATGCCTGAAATTTGCGTCTTGCATGTGAAAATAGTGGGATGGTCTGTTATTTTCACCTAGGCGGGTGGTTCTCGCCTAAGCGAGACTATCAAAAAGACTCAACCCTGAGATTGTGCGAGGTCTCGCCTAGGCGAGCTGGAGTCGCTTAAGCGAGGGAGACACTCTCGTCTAAGCGAGTCAGTTTAGCTTGAGCGAGAGTTCGCCCAGTTTTTAATCCTTGCCACTGTTTGAGTCTCGCCTAGGCGAGATAGCCTCGCCTAAGCGAGATGGCTATCCGCCAGGGCTAGATTGCCTAGCTTAAGCGAGATTCACTGCAGTGGAAGACATCAACTTCTATTTTAAGGGAAAAATGACATGTTTTACTGTGATTCCGTGTAAGGAAGCTCTTATATGCTTGATAGATCATTATTTAATGTATTGTGTGATGAGACTAGAAGAGTATGAGTATATAGAGTGATGGTTGGAATGAAATTTCAAGGGAAATTCATGTGAGTTGTTAGTGTGTAAGGACGTGTGGAATCCATATTGGTTGGTATCCTGAAACTCCAATAATCATTCATGCCCAGATAGAGTAGAATGGATTATGTCGTGAGGAGTAGCAGGAGGTCCTAGTCTTTGGACTTGATCCAGTCCTAGACGCGAAGGGGACTTACCCTGGAAACGGTCGGGTGATAACCCCTTGTGTCCAGACTCTGCAGAGTCTGGGAACCGTTGCAGGAGCAAGCCACCAAGGGGTCCAATATCGCTTACACAATCCGGATATCGAGTCTAGAATTTTAATTATTGATCTATGTGTTATGAGTGATGTAAATGATGTTTTGCATTATCTTCCTTTTCTTTCAGTTAGCTTACCCTTTTTGTTCATGTGGTTTTGTTCTTGTGTCTTCTCCTTTGCTATGATCGCCTATTGATGGTGTGAGTAGAGCCTAGTCCAGATGATGACGCCCCCCTTCAGAGCAGGAATTGACCCCCCTACCCACTGCTGTAGTAGTTTTGAGCCAGACTTTTGAGGAGTCTTAACTTGACAAGTTAATTAGGCCTTTTTATGTTTTGGATGACTGTACCAGACTTATATACTATGTGTATATATACCTGTTAACTCTACTATCTTCTATGTCAGACCATGATATAATGTTTTGTTTGATAGTGTGAAAAACTATTAAATGGGATGTTACAATTTGTGTGCACAAAATAATTTTTTATATGTATAAATATAAATATTTTTTATAATTTTGTTATATATAAGTTTTATTTATTTTACAAGTAATTTTTTAACTAAAAATAGTTAAATTTGGAGAAAAGATAAAGAAAATCGATTATATTTAAAGAAATGATCACAGTAAATTGATAAATAATTGAGTTAACTTAAAAAAATTAGTTAAGGATAAAAAAAAACAATTCTTATATTATATATATATATATATATATATATATATTAATTAGGTCGACAAGTGTTAAATATACAATAAACGTTTATATTTTATAGATTAAATAAATATTTAACTTAAATTATAATTAAGATTTTGGTTTAAAATATTTTAGAATGTATAAAATATATTTTAGATTTATGATAATGATATTATATTGTAACACAAAAATATTTTTAACTATTTATATTTTTTTGTAGAAAATACCAAAACTTAAATTATAAATAGATAAAATTATAAATATATAAGAAATTAAGAAAATCATTAAAAATACTATATATTCTTTTTAAGTAATTTTAAAAAAATATTTTTAATATATTTATAATTATTATGAAGGAGATTTATCTTTATAATTTCTAGTTTAGTATAGACATTTGATTTTCATGTTTTATCTTTATTAATATAATTAATTTTATTTAGAATTGCTTTTTAATTTTAATATCTCTTTAAAAATTTATACATTTGTAATAAAATAATAAAATTATTCATTCAATACTTATTTTATATTTTATATTTTTTCTAAATTTAATAAAAAAATGTTTTATAATCATAAAATAAAAGGTAAACACATATACATTTATTTTTATTAGTAGAAGAAAATGTAAATCAGTCAATTAAATGAATAAATTAAATGTATGATTGTGATGCATATTTTCTTTTTGCATTATATGTTTTAATATTTTATCATTGGGATTAACTTCTTGTTCGAATCTAATAAATATGGCCAGTTTGTTATTTATTAGTTTGCCCAAGGGTTTAGGTACATTATGTGTGGTTAAGAATCAGGAATCAACTTTCGATTAAAGTAAAATATGTATTATCTGTTGAAAACAAAAATTACATCTTTCTCTGATAAAAAGTTTTGATGATGATGACTTATAAAGAAATATGGAAGACTTAATGATGATATATGAAAAAAAGGTTGAAGACTTTAAAGAATGTTTCGATTCAAGAGATTAGAGATTAATTGAAGACTTAAAAATTGAGTTGTTTAAAGTCTTGTAATATGTGTATGTTATTTAAAATAGTTAAATTAGTAGGTCAAAAGTCAAAAGACAAAACTGAAACAGAAGAACACTGAGAGAAAGTCTTAGTTTTACAAAATGCACTATGATAATCGATTATCACTTATGATAATCGATTATCATAAGTATTCTTTTAAATTTTTAAGAAACTGCTATGGAATAATCGATTATTTCAAAGGATAATCGATTATCAGCGCGAAATAATGTTTTCCAAAAACTGCTCTGCAATAATCTATTATCACTATCACTTATGATAATTGATTATATGTGGCAATTGTGACTTAAATTTTTATATTCTTAACCTAATTTCTAAATAGGCTTTTATAAATAAAGTGGTAGGCTTTCATTTCAAACATAGTTAGAGAAGTCAGAGTACTTGAGAACTTTTCGTGGGAAGGCTCTGAAAAACCTAGTGTCGGTAGAGCAATAACTTTCATCAAGTGAGATCTTGAGTGATTGAGTGTTGCTGCTGTTGCTAGGAGAAACCAATCATCCTTTGTGTGATTCAAAGGAGGTTTTCATTCCTTGTGTGATTCAAGGAAGGTGTTTTCATCCCTCGTGGATTTCAAGGGAGTTGTCTTCATCTCTTGTGTGATTTAAGAGAGGTGTTTTCTAAACTTAATCTTTCTCATCATTGATTATATGTTTGGTTTATTTTAGTGATTGAGTTAATCTCGCTTTTAAGAGATTAACAACTGGCTTTTGTTTCGAACCAGTATAAATATTTTGTGTAATTTTCTCTTTCCTACCCTCTTTATTTTATTGTGTTTATTAAAATAAAGGAAAGATTTTAATTGAACTTTGATATTAAAAAGGGAAAATTTTAAAAGCACAATTTTGATTAAGAACCCAATTCACCCTCACTCTTAATTTTTGTCCAAATGCTAATCATTCCGCTACACGTTTATAACATTATCAAATCTTTAGCATTACAATATTCTAGCCCAATAAAATGATTTTTTTTATCAATAATTATTCAATCCATCAATAGGAATGGTTAAAAATATCAAATATAGTTTTAATGTAAGAATCTAAAAACTTGTTTAAAAATAAGAGTGGTATTATGAAGATGAAGTGTGATATTTTATTATTTAAGTATAAAATTTATAAATAAAAAAGTTAATTACTTAAAGTTTATTTTAGGTAAACTGTTATTCCTTCAAAAATAATTTTTTACCATTTCTTTTTCTATTTTTTTAATTTTTTAAGAAATTGTTAATTCTTTATTAGGTTAGAGTTTATTGTAGATATATTGGTGAATAATAGATTTTTTTTTGTTAGAATTTATTTTGGAGTAAGTTTTTTTTTTTTTTTAGTTAATTTTGAGAAGTTTTGCATGCATGTGGTTTCATAGGATGAAAATAATTCTTTCTTAGTTCAAGATTAATGTAGTATGTTCAAATTATTGATTAAAATATTTTGGAAGAATTAAACTTGAGCTTGAACAAACAGCCTTAATAGGACACTGAAGTTCTTGTTCTTTTTATAGTACCTTAATTAAGGTAGAAGATATGAAGTATCACAATAGTAAATATTTTATGCATGGATAATATTCGATGATAATTGTTAAGCTTACATTTGTTTTTATTTTAATTAATTTAAATGTGAATGTTATTAAATGTGATAAGTGATGAATGGATGAAGTGTATATGAATGAAAGTGTATGATGTTTTGATTGCTAGACGACATATAGTGTGATGAGAATATAATTATTTTGAGGAAGATATTATTATGTTGAAATGTTTAGGTTATGTATTGAATTTGAAACTTTGAAGGAGATCTTGACTCTACTAATATCAAACTTGCATGGATAAAAATAATAATTTATGAGAGTCAAAGGAAGTTTTATGATCTAGTCTGCAGTATAAAAATGCAATGTGTATGGTAGATATACCAAGTCATATGAATGGATTGGGTTTCTATTACGTAACTTTGTTGTAGTGACACTTAGTAAATGTAGTATAACAAGTGCAAATCGTTGAGTTTAATTCAACGCACGAGTCTTTTAGAAGTAGAGTCAAGTTTATACGTGTGTATGCGTATGTATTAAAGTTTTTTTAAACTTTAGTTTACCTTATCTTATATGTTTGTATAAATTTTTATGATTATAATATGTTATATAGAAACAGACGGTGATCTAAGAAAGAGATCTCAGTAGAATTAGATTGGAAAGATATAAAAGGATAAATGTATATTTATAATTTTATTTTGAAATTATGTAAATATAATATGATGTTCTATAAAGGAGGTAGTTCTTTTGAAAACTTTATAGATGTTATAAATGTTTGTTTGTTTATATTATATTAATGAATAATTTTATTATGATGAGAGATTCAACAACTTTTGTTGGGATTGAGTTGGAATGTGTTTTATTTATTAGGCTTTTGATTCACATTCTCTTCTATCATAATGAAACATTTTCAATAACAACATGTAGGCCTTTGATTATTGGATCACCTGAAGTTTAGAATATCAGTGTTTGTTTGAAATAACTAATAACTTAATATCTAAGAATAGTTTTTTTTAATGCAATAATAATTCTGGGATTTAATTTGGCTATGCTAAAGAAAGATTGAAAACTTTTTACCATGGTACTATTGTTTTACATATGTTTAAACTAAATATTTCTCAAATGATTTTTTTTTCTATAAGTCATAAATTTTGTTTGGCATGATGGCAGTGGTTAAAGAGAGTTCTAGATGGTGAAATAAGTCATAACTATTTGTCCTTTTGATCATGCAACATTTGAATCAAATTACTATGTTTAATAGATTGTTTAAGCAAAATAGATTTGGAGAGCATATAGCAATATCAACTCATGAAACTTTGGAAACCTCATAACCTTGGTTGGAGAATCGTGACCTATGATGCATAGTGTATCAAATACGACATGTATCTGATATGTCGATACGTTTATTTTGAAAATAATAGCACACAATATGTGATAGATATGCAATATATGAATATTGAAAAGTGTGTACAATAGCTCTTAAAAAAATAATAAATATATGATTGTTATTGTGTTAATCTAAATTAAAACTATATGTACTAAAGTTATTAACATAAAAAATATAAATTATTGTCATCATAAAAGTACCACTATAAGAAAACTCTTAAATAATGACCAATTTTAGTAATCAAAAATATATTAGAGACCAATTTCCTAATTAGAGACCAATTTATAGACTAATTATTTTGGTAGCCAAAACTTTGGTAGCTAATGTTAGTGACTAATTTAGAAACAAATTAGTTTGGTAGTCAAAATCTTGGTAGGTAATGTTAGTGACAAATTTAGAAATCAATTCATAATAAAAAGTATTTTAATTAACAATTTAGAGACTAATTATAAATTTTTTGGAACTATTTTAGTTGCCAATAATTTTTAGTTTTTAAATTGATACTTAAATTGGTCACTATATAGTGACTAATTATTTTTGTTACTAAAATTGATCATAATTCAAAGATTTTATTGTATTGTACTATGACTTTATAAAAGAGATACTTCACTGATTAATATTCTCAAGTATCGGATACAGATACGTGTCGGACACAGATACATGATTCAAATTGAAATATCAGTGCATCATAGCTCGTGACTAATTCATAAAAAGTAACAAGAATAAACAAATATATATATATATATATATATATATATATATTATTTTATAATAATGAAAACACACTACAAAATTATATATTTTTATTGGAGGTTTTTTAGTGGAGATTGTAATAACCTCCAATAAAAAAATATACATAATAGAGATTTTAGGAACCCCAAGTAAGTTTCAGGGGTTTTTTTAAAAAACACCGTAAAGTTATTCTCGTTTTTTTTTATTTCTCAAAAGATTTTAATATAAAAAGGATTTAAAGAATAATTTTGATATATTATTTCAAAGAATAGGGTACCATATATATACATACAAGAGTGTTATAATTCCTCATCTATTAAAGAAATGACAATTGCACAGATTTGCTCACAGAGGTAATGATGCCTAAATTACAGCTAACACAATATTTGATTACATAATATTTGTTAATAGAATATTTGATATATCTTAATACCGTCACTCAAGTTGGTACATGGATATCCCACATTTCTAACTTGAATAGAGACTCATTAAATACTCTGCTTAACACTCTTTTAGTGAGAACATCAGCCAATTGCAATTTTGATCTTACAAAAGGAAAGAAAATTATTCTAGCTTCAAGTTTCTCTTTGTTGAAACGTCTATCAATCTCCATATGCTTTGTTCTATCATGTTGCACCGGATTGTGAGCAATCGCTATAGCTGACGTATTATCACAGTACAAACTCATAGTTTCATTTTGTTTAAAGCCCAAATCTGATAGCAGATTTTTAATCCACAAAAGTTCACATACACCTAGTGCCATGCCTCTAAATTTTGCTTCAACACTAGATCTTGCTACTACAAGCTATTTTTTACTCCTTCAAGTTACAAGATTTCCTCCTACAAGAGTAAAGTATCCAGAGATAGATCTTCTATCATCTTTTGAACCTGCCCAATCTACATCAGTGTACCCTTCTACCTTTAAGTTTCCATGATTTGTGAACGAAATTTCTTTTTTAGGAGTGAACTTTAAATATCTCAAAATCCTCTCAACAACATCCATATGAAACTTTCGTGGGTCATGCATAGATTGACTAACTGTTGACATGTGAAGCCTGGATGGTGTATTTCATGAAGATTTGATGAAGCTTTGTTGAAGTAACTTGAAGCCATTGCTTTGGAATCATGCCTACATTGATGAAATCATGAAGACTTGATTTTTCTCATGTTGAACAAGCCTTGAACGCGTGCCCTCCATATGGATATATCATTAGGAAAACAAGCTTGATGTTTGTAATACTCTTTGTAGACCATTTAGCATTTATTAGATGTATAAGGTCTTCATTGAGCCTTTTAATCTGTTGAATAGATTTTCAACAGGTTAAAAGGTTAGTTGCAGTAATCTTAAACTATGACTTATTTAATTAGTTGATTTATTTTTTAATCGACTAATTTCATTTAAGTTAAGTGAATTCAACCGATTGATTTGAAAATCAACCTGTTGAATTTCATAATAGTTTGACTATAAGTGTTGTGATTTTCGAAAAAGAAGTAGCAAAACCATTTTTGAGTGCGAAACCATTCTGGAAACCTAGGAATTCTCTCTCTTTCGTGATGATACAAATTGCAGCTGGTTGATCTTGGATAAATTCTTGGAGCATTTTGCTTGTGTTTGAAGCTTGGAGAAGGTGTTTGTGCTAGGCAGGGTTATGCTACCACTAAGGTTTGATCTTTCTCAAGTTTTGTGTGTGTGCCTGGTGGTTTTCCAAGTTTGCAAGAGGTGTCTAGCTGTGCTGTTGTGATTCTTGTGTGATTCAAGAGTCTTTTGTGTGTGTTTGTGCTTATTTTGAAAGTGTAAGGGTGTAAACTTTGTAAATCTTTTGAAATAGTGCAAAGTCAGGCTCGGGTTGCCTTGACAAACTGGATGTAACTCAAGTTTGAGTGAACTAGTATAAAAATCTTGTACATCAATCTTTTCTCTAACCCTTCTCTCTTGCATATTATTTAAAGTTTAAAGAAGTTGGATTTAAACCGTCTTTTTGATATTCTTGAGTGTTTAGGTGACATTTGAAGCATTGAGCATGTTTTTATAACTTATTGGAACTTGTCTTGATTGATCTTTTACATTGTTCTTGATTTAAATAACAAATCTAAATTTCTGTATTTGTCCCAGTATTTCAGTCGACTGTTTTTCTTATTCAATCGATTGATTATACCAGTATAGTATTTGCTTACTAAAATCAATCGACTAACTCTATTTTTGATCAGTTGAAAGTATACTGTCAAGAGGTTTTTGCATCCAAACTTGGTGATTGAATTGATTCAATTTAAACAATTTTAAACCTTCAAAAGACATCCTATTTTTTAACTAGCCAATTCAACCCCCTTTCTTGGCATTTCAACCATTTCAAAACTTACACTAACAACATTCACTATATAGGTAATATTTGGACTATATGAGACAAATAAATTAATTTTCCTACCAACCTTTGGTTTCTCCCTCTGCCTATATTTGCTGAATTTGAGCATTGAAAGAGTTTATGATTTTGTTCAATTGGTGTATCAACTGGTTTACTCCCAAGCAGTTTTCGATTGTAAGTCAATAGTATATTTTCTTTGGCATAGAAAAATACCATGTTTTGATCTAGCTACTTCAATACCCAAAAAATATTTGAGGTTTCCAAGTTGTTTCATCTCAAATTCAGATGCAAGGTATTGTTGTAAACTAGAAATCTCATCTTGGTCATTTCCTATAATAATCATGTCATCTACATATATAATCAAAGATGTAATTCTTCCTTTTCCTCTCTTCAAAAAATAAGATGTGATAAGAGTTACTAGCTCTATAGCCAAAAGCCTTCATAAACTTGGTAAACCTTCCAAACCATGCTCTTGGGGATTGTTTTGATCCATATAGAGCCTTCTTTAATTTGCAAAACCTTCATTCCAATTGAATTTGTCATGCCTAGTGGAGAATCCATATAAATTTCTTCTAAAATTTCTCCATGTAGGAAAACATTTTTCACATCAAATTGTAGAAGAGGCCAATCTTGGTTTGCTGTTAGTGACAAAAGTATTCTCACAGTATTGAGCTTGGCTACTAGTGCAAACGTCTCTTGATAATCTACACCATAAGACTGAGTGTAACCTTTAGCCACAAGTCGTGCTTTATACCTCTCAATAGTTCCATCAGCTCTATGCTTAATTGTAAATACCCATTTGCAGCCCATAGTTTTCTTCCCTCTTGGTAAGGACACAAGATCCCAAGTGTTGTTTTTTTTTTCTAAAGCTACCATCTCATCAACCATTACTTTGGTCCATCTAGGATCTGTCAAAGCTTTTTGTATATTACTAGGAATAGAAATTGAAGATAATTGAGATACCAATGATGCATATGACTGAGATAACATGTGAGATGACACATATTTACTAATCGAATATTTAACTTTGGCTTGGAGGCTTGGTTCATATTTAGTTGGAGGTTGACCACAGTTAGAACAAGGTGGAAAATTATATTGGACAATAGTAGACTCAGTGTTTGGTGTGTTGGTGGTCTCATGCAGACAATGATCAATTTCATGATCAGTTTCGTGTAAATTAGTGTCAACACCCAATTTTGTCTGGGTTATAATGTATTTTACCTTTTTCCCTCATAATCTTATTTTACTTTTATTTTGTTTTTTCTTTTCATCTTATTCTACTTTACATTTATTTTATTTTATTATTATTATTCTATTATATTTTTATTTTATTTTATATTTTATTTTATTTTATTTTGTTTTATTATTATTATTATTCTATTCTATTTTTATTTTATTTTATTTTTTTATTATTATTGTTATTATTTTCTTCGATTTAATCTTATTTTATTTATTTTTATTTTATTTACAATTTTCTTTATATTCCTTTTTTACTTTTTATTATTTAAGGAAAAAATAAAATAGATTAAAAAAATAATAAGAGAGAAGATTGCATAAATCAATGGAAAGCTGGTGTCTATGATAGACAGGAGATAGGGCAGCCATGTTGCAGGAAGCAAACCCCTTTCCACTTTTCGCATGACTCAAGAAATACAGGCATCAGGAATTCATGATGAACCACACAAAGGAGAATCAAATTGAAAAACAAACACAGAAAACGTTACTACAAAAGGGGAAAAAGTAACATCTCTGAGGGAGGAGGGGAAAAGATATTAAAGAGAGTCGTCCTTACGATGTCAACAACACATAACCCCAACCCAATATCACCATGAATCATCAACACCATTTCACCTGCACAGATACAAACATACACCAAACATCTCTAGAAACTGCTAATCATAACCTTGACTTTCGATCCCCATTCATAAAACCATCAACATCTCCATTTTTACTTCATCACCAAATAGACACAAAATCATCCTCGAGCCACTGATACAGCGAACACCCAAATTTATCATCGTAACCTAGCATAAATAAAAAACGAAAAACAGTGGGAAGGGGATAAAACCATCACCGATGGCGAAAACGCTGAGTCAGAGCTTAAGCGGCAATGGCGCTATGATGGCGATCTGGGTCGCGGCGATCTGAGCGTTGTCGGCAGCGGCCTTGGATGCCGGAGGAGAGGCTGTTCAGGTCGTGCCTGAGAGGAGGGAGAGTGAAGGTGGCATATCCCTCGTCTTCGAGATCTATGGTGGCGTCGCCGTCGCTGGTAGCATTTTTGGCTGGTTGCAGCGGGAGACAGCCTCTCGGGGTTCGGTGTGTGCGCGAGAACAAAGTGGTTGAGCCGCTGAGAGGGATGGTGACGTCTCAAGCGTCGATTTGTGTCGCCGACAAGGTAGCTGCGTTTGCGGCGCGGTGGCGTGGTGAAGCGGAGATGGGGGCGAACGGTGACAGGAGTTGGAGTTGTGTTGGTGCGAGAAGAAGAGGCTGCCGCATCGTGGAAGAAGAAGGTTTAATTTTTAATTAGTTTTAGTTTAATTAGGGTTACAGAAAATTAGGTCCGCGTAGTTTTCTTTTGCACCCCCAACATTAATTTTTTACACACCCACGAGTTTCTTTGAACTTGCCAACCTTTCTACTTTGCGCACCCCGCTTTCGATCTTTGCACCCCCAGTTTGTGTTTTGGATCTATTTAGGTTTACACAACGCACCTCTTTGTTTAATGCACACACCCCACATCTTTTTATTTCTTACACCCTCGCCTCACTTTACATACCCCTCCTGTTTACTTCATGCACCTCTCACATGTGATGATCCTGCACCCCCGTATCTTTGTCTATTGTTGTTGAGCCTGTTGTTGTGTTTACTCTGTGTACCCCCATTAATTACTTATGTACCCTCATGTTTTGTTTTCTACTTTTATCCTTCTTAAATAATTTCATCCTTTTATTTATTTATTTATTTATTTATTTTTATTTTATTAAAAAAAACAAATATATTTAAAAATTATAAAATTTACAAATATAGAAAAAATAAAAAAAAGTTCTCTTTCATTCTTTTATTGTGTCTGTTCGACCGCTCGCACTGTGTGACACTTATTTTCTAAAAATACCAAAAAATAGTTTTCTTTCCCTTTTAGTGTCTTCTCGTCACGATTCCAGTTGCGACAATTAGTATTATCAAGTGTAGGATCAAGAGAATCAATTTCATGATTAGTTTCAACTATATTAGTATTATCAGATATAAGATCAAAAGGTACCTTTGAAGAGTCAAGCCGAACCTATGGAGAAGATTGAGCCAATTAGTTAGGATCAGAAGACATTGTATTATCCAACAGAGAAGTTTCTATATTTACGATTGGCACACTTCTTGCATAATGATCCTCACATGATAATTTATCTTTACATAATAATTTTTTATCTGGGATATCGAACATACTAACATAATGATTATGCACTTCACTTTCATTGCCACCCTGAAGTGTAGAATCAACATAAAAAAAGCTATGCTCATTAAATGTCACATCCATAGAGATATAAAATTTCTTTGATGGTGGATGGTCAACACAATAGTCTTTTTTAGTTGATCGATACCCAACAAAAACACATTTGAAAGCTCGTTCTTCAAGCTTTGTACGTTGATAATTTTTCATCTGGGATATCAAACATACTAACATAATGATTATGCACTTCACTTTCATTGCCACCCTGAAGTGTAGAATCAACATAAAAAAACTATGCTCATTAAATGTCACATCCATAGAGATATAAAATTTCTTTGATGGTGGATGGTAAGCATGATAGTCTTTTTTAGTTGATCGATATCCAACAAAAACACATTTGAAAGCTCGTTCTTCAAGCTTTGTACGTTGATATGGGTGTAAATGAACATATATAACAAATACAAAAGCATGAGGTGGTAAAGAAACCATGGAAGGAAGGATACAATGAACAGACAACACATCTAAAGGCCTTTGAAAGTTAATAACACTAGAAGGTGTTCGATTAATCAAATAAAGTGCAGAACTCACAACCTCACCCCATAAATGAGATGAGACATTATCATCTATCAAAAGTGATCTTATCACCTTTAATATATGTCTATTTTTTCTCTCAGCCACCCCATTTTGTTGTGGTGAATAAGGACATATAGTTTGATTTAAGATGCCTTTGAAGTTCATGAACTCGATTAACTTAGTCTTAAAATATTCCCTTCTATTGTCTGATCGAATGACCTTAATATATGTGTTAAATTGAGTAATTATCATATGATGGAAGGAACAAAATACATTACACACATCACTTTTATGTTTAAGCAAATATACTCAAGTTACTTAAGTACAATCATGAACAAAATTGATAAACCATTTTTTCCATTATGTGTAGATTGTGGGGCAGGGTCCCAAACATCTGTGTGGATTAATGAAAAAGGAAAATCTATTTTTTTATTGCTTAAAGGAAACACAACACGATGAATTTTTTCCATTACACAAGTTTCACAAATAAAATCAGAAATATTGCATTTATGAAATAGTGATGGAAATAACTTTTTTAGATAACCAAAAGAGGGATGTCCCAATCTTCTATGTCATAACCAAATTTCCTTTTTGTTTATATCTTGTATGTGTTCATTCGCAAGACAAACCAACGCTCCTTTATAGGTTTGTTGTGAGACATTTTCAAGATAATACAGTCCTTCACTCTCTCTACCACTACTAGTCTTCTCCTTGGAATGGATGTTATGGAAAAAATAATGGGTTGGGTGAAATAAGGGAACACAAGAATGTGATTTGGTTAACTTGCTGACAAAGAGAATATTACGGTTCAATGTAGGAACAAATAAAACATCAAGAATTGATAAGGAGGGTGAAAGGGATATAGTACATACACCTTTAATAAGAGATTAGACCCCATTGGCATTAATAATAGCACTTTTAGAACAATTAGGGGAAAATTAGTAAATTTATGTGGATCACAAGTCATATGATCAGTAACACCTGAATTAATTATCCAATCACTACCCCTAGTAACAATAGAAAGATTAAGAGCAGAGTTAGATATACCTGACTTGGCCACAAATCTGGCAGCAGTAGAACTATGGCTCTTGGGAGTAGCTTCTACCTTGGTATTAGGAGTAGTTTCACCTTTTGGATGCCAATATGGAAAACCATGGAGTTTAAAACATGTTTCCATGACATGATTATCCCCATTGCAGTGCGTACACTTGCGTATTCCTTTCTTAGGAAACTTCTTAACAACAAAGGCAATCCCCATAGTAGACTCACTGTCAAGCATAGCTTCTTGGCAGTTTGTCTTGGCACAAATAGTTGCATAAACTGATTGAACATTTGGAAGGGGAGTAGTAGCAAGGATACGACCACGAACTGCATCCAAATGTGTATCCAGGCCAGCCAAAAAGACATAAACTCGTTGATAATTAATCATGTTGTTATAATTTTCAACATCTTTAGGACATTCCATGGTACAATTCCTGATAGTATCATACTCCAACGATAATCTTTGCAACTTACCAAAATATGTAATAACAGATCCTCCATTTTGCTGAGTAGATATTACCTCACGATATAATTAATATGATCAGGACACATCCCGGTTGACTGAGTATGTTTGCTGCACAATGTCCTAGATGTCCTTTGTCGTAGCTAAGCGAATAAAGAGGGATCTGATTTCTTTCGTCATGGAATCCAAAAGCTAAGACTTGACTAGACAATTTTCATCTTCCCATGCTTCATATTCATCATATTTCTTGTTTTCTGGTTCAACCTTTGTTCCAGTGATGTAACCCCAACGTTTTTTGCCTTTAATCTTGTTTTGTGCGTTCAACGACCACTCAACATAGTTGGTGCCGTCAAGCCGTTCAAGGGTGAGCGCTTCGTGCATATGGGTAGCAGTGGAAGTCCCAAAATCATGTTTCTTTGATTGATTTTTATCGGAAGGAGCCATCCGAAATATTCAAATAAAGAAGCATCGCTTCCTATATTGTAGAGGATGTCGATCTTTGGCTCTTGATACCATGTAAAAAGGATTTAAAGAATAATTTTGATATATTATTTCAAAGAATAGGGTATTGTAACATCCCATTTAATAGTTTTCACACTACCAAATAAAATGTTATATTGTGATCAAACAAAGCAGATAGTAGAAATAAACTGTTATATATCGTTGATACAGTCATCCAAAAATAACCATATAAATCCCTGATGGCAAGTATAGGTATACAAGAAAGGATAATCTATACATCTCAAAACTCCATAGCATCTAACCCAAAAACTACCACAGAATATCCAAGCAAAAGATCAACTCCTGTCCAGGAGAGGGATGTCTTCATCTGGATTCGACTTTGCTCACACCAACCGTAGGTGATCATTGCAAGGAGAACACATAAGGAAAATAAACATAAACAAGAAGGACAAGCTAACTGAAATAAGAGAAAGATTATGCAGTTCACAATATAAATATCATTCATAAAACATAACTTAATTGTATAATTCTAGACTCGATATCTGAATTGTGTAAGCGACATTGGAGCTCTTGGTGGCTTGCACTTGTGCAGGTTCCCAAACTCTACAGAGTTTGGCCACAAGGGGTTATCACCCAACCACTCCCAGGGTAAGTCCCTTTCGCGTCTAAGACTTGATCAAGTCTAAAGACTAGGACCTCCTGCTACTCCTCACGACATAATCCATTCTGCTCTATCTGAGCGTGAATGATTATTTGAGTTTCAGGATACCAACCAATACGGATTCCTCACATCCTTACACACACTAACATTCTCTTCTGAATTTCCCTTGAAATTCTATTTCAACTACAACTTCTCATAATTCATATTCATCCAATTTCACCATACTCAATATTAGCAACAACATTCCAAACATATAGGAGACTAATTGCACAAATCACTTTTAAACATATAATTTCACCCTTTAAAACAGAACATCAAGCACCTCACTACAGTAGCTCTCGCTCAAGCTAGACAATCTAGCCCAAGCAAGAGGCTATCTCGCTGAGGCGAGTCAATCTCGCCTGAGCGAGGCTCTAACAATGGCCAAAAATAAAATCTGGGCGAACTCTCACTCAGGCTGAGCTGGTTCGCTTAGACGAGAGTGTCTCTCGCTTAAGCGACCTCAACTCGCCTAGACGAGGCTTCGCGCAAGAACATGGGTGGGTTTTCTGGTGTTTTCGCTTGGGCGAGAGCCACTCGCCTAGGCAAAAATACCAGATTACTCTACTGTTCCCACATGCAGAAGCCTAGAATCCATGGAAAAAATCAATCAAGCAATCACACATGTGTTTCAAACATCAATTTAGCACACAATGCTTCAATCAAACTCATCAAACATGGTTCACGAACTGAAATAAGAAGAAAGACAGTTAGCTTCCCTTACCTTTGCAGTTACCACAAGCAAGAACTCTTTCAACAAGGGGCACCTCAATCTTACAACCTAAGGTACTGAATTACAAATGTCAAGTGTAAGAACAGGCCCTAACTCAACCCAGAAAGATGGAAGTACCCAAAATTCGAAAATTGGAAGGCAAGGGAGAAATTGAGATTGACTTACGCGTAGGGAGGGGAGACTCAGCTTGAGGAAGTGGTCCTGAACTAGCCTCAGGTCTGATTTCTGTAACAGAAGAGAATGATTCATACTTTTTGGATGAGAATTCAGAATCTTTTCTGGTAGAGAGAAGGCAGAGAAAATAGAGAGGGAGAAGAGTGCAAGGTGAGAGTGAAATGTTGTTTCTGTGAAGTTGGTAGCAGAGAGAGAGGGTTCATGGATAAGAAAAAAAACAAAGAGGGGTTCTCACAGGTACCATATATATACATACAAGGATGTTATAATTCCTCATCTATTAAAGGAATGACAACTGCATATATTTGCTCACAAAGGTAATAATGCCTAAATTACAACTAACAGAATATTTGATTACATAATATTTGCTAATACAATATTTGACATATCTTAACATTTATTTGGCTAAACTTTTTCTTTCTCTCTCTCTCTTTCATGGTTCCTCTTTCTCTTTGTCACCGCTCAAGATTCCAACCACTCATTTTATCATCTTTTTGCTTTCAATTTCATTTTTGTCTGTTGATTTCATCAACAAACTGTGTTGATTTCATAATTAGTAAAACGATTGTTGCTTTTTTATTTCAATTTCGTGCCCTAGTAAGAGAAAGACGAAGTAGTTGTGGCTTGTGCCCTAGGAGGAGAAAAACGTTGCTCATGCCATAGTACACATGTGACTATTTTTTTAATTATAAACAATAATAAAGTTATTATTATTATAATTGTTAAAAAATATAAATAATTTCTACAATTTTACATATAAAAACTTATTTTAGATTTAAAATATGATTTAAAAGCCAGTCAATAAAAAAATTAAATTAAAAAAATCACTTAAAAAGGATATATGAAGATAAAATTCAAAACGAAATATGTAAAAAAAAATGAGAAACTCTTTATATATTACAAGCATAAATACAGGCACTATCGCGCCTATGTGTATGCATTTTTTAAATATGCGTGATATTATATTAGTAGGTGATAAAGTTGTAATGTTATTAAGTTAATATATAAACTAAAATTATATTTATTAAAAATAAAGTGAAATATATCAGAATAGATGAAAGAATAACCATTGATAAATAAAGAAGAAGAGAAGAAACAGAGATCGCCATTTTATAAAAATCTTGTAAAAATAACTGTCAATTTTTAAAAATTTAATAAATTATTATATTTAAAGGGTAAAATTAGTATTTTGAAATTGGACACGAAAAGGGGAATCCATTTATATATTGTTATAGATATTAGTATAAATATCAATTACTCAATTTTAAACGGTAAAATTTATATTTTATAAGAATTTTCATAAATCTTCTTAAAAAAAATCCCACCGCTATTGTTGGCTCAATTTGGTTTCTTCTTTATTTTAATGTCTTGTTTATTAAAAAGAAAGAGTAACTATTCTTTATTTGATTTTTACTTTAGTTTTAGCACAAATTTTTTAAAAATTTTGAAAACTTATTCTAATAAAAACTTTCGGTTTACAAATAAGTAATATATAATGATATTTTGATTCACTTTTAACCTACTACTATCGAATAATGATATTTTGACCAACTTTTTTTTACTAACTCTTAACTCACCACTCTAATCACTCTTAAATTATCACATCACACCACTTTTAACCCACTACTATCGGATAATGATATTTTGACCAAATTTTTTGGACACACTTTTAACTCACCACTCCAATCACCCTTAAATTATCACATCACACCACTAAAACAAATTAAAATAGATAATTGAAAGGTGATTGGAGTAGTGGGTTAAAAGTAGGTTAAAAAAAGTTGGTCAAAATATCATTATCCTTATCATTGTTCTATTTTTTTGATGAAAAAAATCTCAAAGTGGTCTTTGTATTTTTATTTTTCTTAATTAGATTTCTATTTTTGAAAATTTGATGCAATTAGACTCTTACCGTTGTTACTACTACTGTACTAACAATATTAAAGATGTGTCACATATCAGTTTTTAGTTCGTGATTTTTTGTTTTTTTTTTTAAATTGTCACGTGGTAGTGTAATGCGTCACTATCACACCAAGTATCACCGTCTTAATTTTAATTTTTTTTTAGTTTGTTATTTTGATTCAATTCATTGTCATGTTTTTTATATAGAAGAATTTTATCCTTCCAAATTAAGACCAAATTTAATTTTTATTATTAAAACTTACTTTTTTATTAAATATTTTTAAGAACATTACGTTTATTTAAATTTATATTTTACATTGCACTTTATGTAAAATTGTTTAAAATTTTAAATCTATTTATTTTAAATTGTTATAAAATTATTTTAAAAAATTTTAGATTTAAGTTTATAAAATTTTTATTTTTAAACCAACTCTAACATTGATAAATAAATTATTCAATTTTACACATTTTAAAAATATAAAATTATTTAAACTATAAATTTAAATAAAAAAATAATATTAAAATATGATATAATAAAATATCAATGTAAAATATAAATTTTAAATTTTTTTAAAATAAAGTTTAATTTTATAATATAAATTTTAAAAAAAAATTAAATAAATTTCATTATAAAATATAAATTTAAATAAATTTAATCTCACTAAAAATATACAATAAAAATACTAATTTTAGAAAAAATGTTATAACGTCTATATAAAAATCAAAATTGATATTAATTTAAAAGCGAAATAAATTACTTTAAAAAAAGGTGAAAATTAAAATAACAAATTCAGCTGCCTAATCGAGATAAGATAATAATACTTGACATGACATGTCACTAACATATACAACCGTTATTATCATTATCATGTAAATTTTATTTTAAAAGTTAAAAAATAATTAAATGAAAATAACAAACTAACACATAACACATATTTAACATTATTAATATAAATATTTAAAATGACTTAATTATATTCAATTTCTTAAAATAAAGTTTAATTGATACAAAGAAAAATATAGGTATAAATTTGATATTCTCATATCAAATTTAATAACAAGAACATAATTTGACATTATGCTTTTAAGTCAGCTAAAATTACTCGTTTAAATAAATAAACAAACCACATTCTAAACAACTAATTCTACTCAGAGAATCTAATACCAACCTTTCTTCGGCACAGGAAGTACTTAAGATAAGATTGCTGACAATGCATTCCAGAAATAAATGTTGAGTTTAATTGTCAACGAAAGATTATTAAAATAGTTATTATAAAAAATTACATAAGAAGTAAATTTAATATAACAAATAACATCATAATTTATTTTAATATAATAAGAAAAAATTATAATATTAGTAAAAATAATATAATTTCGTTATTTTTTGTATAATTCTATTAATGGTTAAAATGACTGAATATGTGTTTAGTTTGAGTTTTAAGAATTCTTATGAACTTATTAAAAGAAAAATTAATATTCATATATAATTAACATTTAAATTCATTATTTCTTTTTTGTAAATTTAAGGCTTTTAGTATTTTTTTCAATCATAATTATACATTAACATTAATTGTTTTAATGAATACATGTATAAAAAATTATAAATATCAAACATATAAAAAAAATCAACATTATTAAAATTTTGTATTAATTCTATAATTTATTTTATTTTACTAAAAATAAATTTTATCAATATTTATTATACTCAATCGATTATTTTTTTAAAAATTCATTCATATATTTTTGTTTTTATAAATATCATAGGTTGTAATTGACTTACTTTATAGCATCAACTTTTACTCAATTTCTTTCTCTATATATATATATATATATATATATATATATATCAATTTACAGCTTAATAAAATATACGGAGAGTATGAAATGTAGACAGAAATTGAGTATTTAAAGTTTACACATATAATAATATATATATATATATATATATATATATATATATATATATATAATTTTTAAGAAGTTTTCTAAAGAATAATGAATTTTCATTCTCTTGTTTATTCAAATCTTACTGTAAATATTTTTAAGTTACAAATTGTTATCCTCAATAATTGCGTAGTTATCTGAACTGAAAAGAGCTGAAGGTAAATTCAGATGGGACAAAAAATTTATGGATGCAGCGTTTTAATTTAATATTTAATAAATAGTGTATAATAGATGATATACACAACGCAATCACATAATTCATCATATAATATTCGTATAATCATATCATAATATTAAAAGTTTCGCACGGAAGCGCTGCTACTCTTTCGTTTCTCTTCAGTCTTCTCTCTTTCTCTATGTAGAAGCAAAAGGGTGGTTTTATTCCGGGCAAAAGATTTTTGGGGTTCATCGAAGTTTTCTCCTTTCTGCAAAATAAATTTGGCCCAAAGTGGTATCAATACCTGATAATACTTGCACTGGTTTTGGATAATGATCGTGAGGAATGAAAATTGTGGTGTTGGTTTGGGAGGAGGAGGAAAATGGTTTAGGGGTTTTGGAAGCTTGATTAGGAGGAAGCAAGTTGATTCTGTTCACGCCAGGAGACGTGCTCAATTGGCAAGGAAGTTATCTGCTGTTGATCTCGTTGGAATTGGTAACTACTGTCGTAGAAGGAAGAAAGAAAATTAGACGAATGGTTGTGATTGATAAATTCAGTAAAAGGACATTCGGAGAATATGATGTTGTAGAGTGCTTATGTCTTTTATGACTTAGGAACGAGTGGTTTTGCTTTCATCCTTTTTTTTTTTGCTTTTCTTTTCAAAGTTAATGTAGCAAAGCAAGCCATTTTGAAAACTCAATTTCCGCTTCATACTGATTTTCATTTGGATTTTCTATAACCTTACTGGACTTTGGTGAATAAACCATTAATTTAGTTATCATACTGTCCTTTCTCTTAAATAGTGTCTAAAGTATTTAAGTACTACTTGAAATATTGAATATCTGTCACGTTTATCCTTATGTTGATGTATTTCTCTAAAATATAGCAATCAATTTGAAGAGTTTTAAAGTATTTGGAGGACCACTTTGCACGATTTCGAATACTTCTAGGACTGCTTGAATAGTTTTTTTTTTTCTTCTTCTTCTTCTTATGTTGACGACCATTTGGTACAGAGGGTTACAATTTAAGGATAAAATTGCTCATTTACTTTATTTTTTGTAATTATCAAGAAAAGTTGTGGAGTTATGATGATATGTGCAGTTGTCACTTTTAATTTATGTTTTCTCTGGTGTATGCTTGCTTTAGATTCTTTGTAGCAAACCAAACATTTACGATGCTAACGGTAGCTGATCATTATTTAAAACCAGGGGTTGGAGCTACCATTGGAGCTGGAGTGTATATTCTCATTGGAACTGTTGCCAGGGAGCAAGCAGGACCAGCACTTGTGATATCACTTCTCATTGCAGGAATAGCTGCTGGACTGTCAGCCTTTTGCTATGCAGAGCTTGCATGTAGGTGCCCATCTGCAGGCAGTGCTTATCATTATACATACATATGCATTGGAGAAGGGTAAGTTACAGCTTTGTTCATTTTGGAACAAAAGTTTAGGTATAATTGTTAATTGAACTACTCACGTGTGCTGAAGAAATATTTTGTGAAGTTATCAACATTAACACTTTACAGAACTATGTAGTGCTCTACTGCTGCCAACATTAGGTTTAATGGTTAAGCAATCTACTCATGTGTGCTGAAAACATATTATGTGAATTTATCAACTGATACTGTGAATGATTAGGCCTTGTTTACTTCTCGTTATTGTTAGTGAATTCATGATTTAAACATTGCTATTGATCTCAGGGTGGCTTGGTTGGTCGGTTGGTCTCTGATTCTAGAATATACAATTGGTGCTTCTGCGGTTGCTCGTGGCATAACACCAAATCTGGTGTGTTATACTGTTTTCCCATTTTTTAAACTCTAAACTTTGTTTCTTTTTATGTTCATGGCATCATTGTAATTAGGAATGTACTAAAGATGTAGTTGAAAACGTACAAGTCTTAGGTAATCTGGAATCACAAATTGGATAACATGGTTATCCTGATTCGTGAATGTATTTTAACACTTGGTGTACTTGATTACAAACTTATTTTGTGATCTGCTTGGAGTTTTCACCCATGATCTTAGTAAAGTTTTAGAAGGGGAAATTCTGAGGAAGAACAAACATGGTGCTACCACGGTAAATGTTTATGTTATACGTTCAGTGAATAACGAAATGAAATCAGGTGAGCTTTTGTCAAATGATGTGGTGGTCATATTAACATTTTATGTTGTTGAGGGAATTCCAAGCACAGCTTATATCAGTTCTTCCACAAAACTTCACTGGATAGCAACAGTGGACAAAAAGTTCTATCATTTATTCATTCTGGAATTTTATTTTAACAGTGAGAACCTGTAGTAGGGGGAAGCTGAGGTTTAAAGTTTGAACCCAGATCCACTTAGTCAACTGTGATACTATGTTAGAGAACTAGTTACCTCTGAGGATAAGCTGTATGGATGCAGTGTTTTAGTGGTTTAAACCAAAGGTTGCACATACGAGATCTCTTTCTTTATTCATTTTATTGTTGTCATCTTTCTTCTTTTTTGTATTTTGGTCTGCTTGCAATCACACCCAGCTATGCTTCCTTGTCATTGTTGTGAAGAATTGGCTCAGGAAAAATCTTGTATAAAAGGTTCCTAGATCGTCAAACTTGTATTAGACTGTCCTTTTTTTATATGCAGTAGACCATCTAAGTAGACGATATGAGTAGACCGTTTTTTTCCCTAGGAATATTACTTTCTTTTTTTCTAATTGGTATCGTATTTACTGTATCCAACAACTGCAACATACTCTACAATTTCGTTTTTCGTATTAATTCTGTCACTGCTGATTTTAGGCCTTGTTTTTTGGTGGAGAGGAAAACCTACCTTTATTTTTGGCTCGACACACATTACCAGGTCTTGGAATTGTAGTTGATCCATGTGCAGCTGCATTAATTCTTCTTGTTACCGTACTCCTGTGCCTTGGAATCAAGGAGGTATGGTTTTCCATATAAAATATATACACAAACAGAATTTTTTTTTTTTTTTTTTCACTTACCTATTTTGTATAACATTAATGTTTCAGAGTTCAATGGCACAATCTATTGTAACAACAGTAAATGTTGGTGTCATGCTTTTCATCATTTTAGTCGGTGGATATCTAGGTTTCAAGTCTGGATGGGTTGGATATGAACTCTCCAGCGGGTAATGGGTGTGTTTGTTTCTGCTTTATTCAGCTCATGGTCTATATATCACTGAAATTTCTCTTTCATATCAGGTATTTTCCTTATGGAGTGAACGGGATGTTTGCTGGGTCTGCAATAGTTTTCTTTTCATACATTGGTTTTGATTCTGTGAGCAGCACAGCTGAAGAGGTAAGAATTCACTTGGGGAACTAACCTTTTAAAGTCATGTGTTGGCAGAACCTAAATGCAAGGCACATCAAATTAGCACACATGCATTGTTCTTTGTTGAAGAACTCATCTAATATTTTGAATAAAAACCTCACTTTTACCGTAAATCCTACTCTAATCAGTTTTAGGATCTGGAGTATTTCCTTAAAGCTGTCAGATTCTATTAAATAGTGGTGATTGACATTTCTTTATCATTTATTTGCTTCTGAAAGTTGATATATAAGCTTGTGAATGGGTAATTGTTGGTCTCTCTAAGGAACAAAAAAAAAATGGAAATAAAAGTATTTGTAGAAGATCTATAACTAGTTATTTTCATGTTTTATGGCTGGCTATATCAATATTTCTGTCTGGTAGTTTGAGTATCTAAAATCTATCATTGCCTTTGGATTTTGGTATTGTGATTAACAATATTCACTTGAAGATTATTATGTCAATGAATTTTGTTATATTGTCTTGCAGGTGAAAAATCCTCAACGAGACCTGCCAATTGGCATATCAACTGCGTTAACTATATGTTGCCTTCTGTATATGCTTGTAGCTGCAGTTATTGTTGGTTTAGTACCATATTATGAGTTGAACCCTGATACCCCAATCTCTTCAGCATTTTCTAGTTATGGGATGGAGTGGGCAGTGTAAGGTTTGCTGAGGCACACTATTTACTTGTTAGAGTACATGTCTCATGAATATTATGCTTCAAGCTTCCTTTTACCTCTGACAGGTATATAATAACAACTGGAGCTGTTACTGCTCTTTTTTCCAGTCTGCTGGGTTCTGTTCTTCCTCAGGTACATAAACAAGTGCTCAAGATTTCATTTATTCTTTTAGCATCTCTGTTGATCATTTTCCTTTGTTATGATTGTTAGATTTTGGTTTTGATTTTTCACGACCACTAAAGTTACTTTTCAACTTCATTTAAGCCCTAATTTGTCACTCAATTATTTTGTTGTCATTATGCGCATCCTGCATATTTTGGTCAAATAAGAGATGAAATGCTGTATCGGGAAGTCGGGAACTGAGATTCTTAGTACACTTGCAAAATCATGGTTCAATTCAAATGCATTTCATCTATATTGCTACTAGTTTAAACGTATCTTTCTGTCTCTTTTTAGTTGTTTCTTAGAGTTAGTCTTTGGTACAAATTGTATGACTTCCATAAACATGGTGTGTGTTACCACAGCTTTATTTTATGTATAGTTTTTTCTGCTTTTACAAATGTTAGCATGTATAGCAACTAATAGAGGTATCTTTTAATTGAGTCTTGAATATCGTGTACTATATACATATATATATGAATTAGAAATGCTACACATATAATAGTTATTATAAATTATGTCTCTTGCACAAGTTAAATATATCTTATTTTTTTTCAGCCACGTGTCTTTATGGCTATGGCTAGGGATGGTTTATTGCCTCCTTTCTTCTCAGACATCCATAAAGGCACACAGATTCCTTTGAAAAGTACCATTGTCACTGGTGTCTTTGCAGCTACTCTTGCATTCTTTATGGATGTTTCCCAATTAGCAGGGATGGTGAGTTAAGTGTTACAAAATATTGAGACAAAAACTAGAGACGTATCTTTCTTAGAAAATTGTAAACATGAATTGTCTGATTTATTCATTGCTTTGAAATGCAGGTTAGTGTGGGAACATTGCTTGCCTTTACCACAGTTGCAGTTTCAGTTTTGATAATCAGATATGTTCCACCTGATGAAGTACCCATTCCGTCTTCACTTCTATCATCAGTTGATCAATTATTGGGACATTCTGGTGGTCATATTGGGGAAGATATGGAGATAAGTCCTGTAGATCCTGCTGTTTATTGTGAGGATAGCCATCTACATGACAAGTCAGAGGCTCTACTTAAACACCCTTTAATCATAAAAGAAGTTACCAAAGGTAACTGTTGTTTGAATCTTCAGTTCTTTTGCATATATATATATATAGAAGGGCACCCTTTACCAGTTTATGATTTCTGTAAACTGGGATTGGCTATGTTGACAGAAATAATCTAGCCATATTCATGAACTATTTGATTTTGATGCAATTATTGTTTGTAACCGTGGACCACCCAAGTTGATGGAGATCTGCTAATTGGCTCAAAAGAGTAACTTCAAAGGTCAATGAAGAGCCTAAAACTCATGTTGAAGTTTTTTTTTTTTTTTTTTTTTTTTTTTTTTTTTTTTTTTTTTTTTATTTTTCCTTTTTATTTTTTTTTTGTATCTGCTCTCTTTTTTAAGCACTTCCATTCTACATCTTCAATCTGAATTTCAGAGATGGGCAAAACTTTAATTCCTTAGGTACTTTTAGTGTTATTTTCTGATCAAAATTAGTTTCATCTTACTAATCAGTGTAATGAAGGTGACTTTAAAGGCCAAGATTGATTATCGAAGTGAAAATCTAATTCTGATTGGAAAACAGCACCAAAACTAACCACTTCAAAACCAGCACCTAAGTTGTGTTCAGTTTCAATCTTAGTAATAAATATTCTTTGTATCAACCTTTGCCTCCATTTTCTATTGATGTGCCTAAGTAAATTAACAAACTTAGGTTTCTGAGTTGTTTTACAGATGAACAGAATGAGAAATCTAGGCGAAAACTTGCTGCATGGACCATAGCCTTTCTATGTATAGGGATTCTAATTGTTACCAGTGCTGCTTCAGCTGACTGGTCTTCCAGGTCTGTCAACTTTGACAATCCTCATTAATGTTGAAGTTATACTGCACATATAGTATTTGTTTATAGGAATGCTTTTCTACTGAATACTATATATACGTTTCGCAAACAAGAAAAACATTTGAGTTAACAATTTGATTCATGACTTGTGCTTTATGATCACTTCTGTTCTCTTTTGGTGATACATATGCAGGATTTTGCAGATAACGGTTTGTGGAATGGGTGGTGTTGTTCTTCTGTGCAGTGTAATTGTACTGGCCTGCATAAAGCAAGATGATAGAAGCCACAGCTTTGGACACTCAGGAGGTATGTGTGTAATACATATACAAGTCTAACCATCCAAACCTACCAAACTTTGATGAATTGGTCTAAACTCAATACAACAAGATTGGATAAAATCTGACAATGGTTTTGATAACTTGTATTTTTTTATTTTCAGGTTTTGCTTGCCCATTTGTTCCATTCTTGCCTAGTGCATGTATTCTTATAAACACCTACTTATTAATTGACCTTGGGTGAGAAAGCTCTTCACAATCATGCCTCTTGTTTCGTTGCATGCATACACCAATACCACAATCTAACCATTCATGTGTTTGCATTTCAGAGTTGATACATGGCTACGAGTTTCTGTATGGTTGTTAATAGGAGTACTCATATACTTGTTCTATGGCCGCACTCATAGCTCACTTTTACATGCAATCTATGTTCCCTCAGCGTATGCTGATGAAATCCATCGTTCTCAAGCAATTCATATTGCTTAGTGTTTGCAGGGAGATACCAAGTTACCACATTCCATGGCTTGCACCAATTTGTTACATTATTCTAATCTTACTTTGCATGGCTTACACCACTTTGTAAATATCGTAGTCTGAAATCCAAACTTTGTTTGCACTATCAGAAGGATGATGATTATTGAATTGTTTATTTAAACAAGTGATCTCATATTTCACGAAGTAAGGAACTAAAGCTCCTTTTCCATTTCTTTTTGCAATTTTACATGTTCTGAATTTTTTTTTTTGGGTTTGGACTTTTTCTTAATTCTAGAAAAAGGTTGCGCAATTAACTGGTTTGAGCTGCATATTCTTGCTACAAATTAAGTATATGTGGAGTTATGAAAGAATGGTTGCTGTAAATTGTAAGATACTTTGTTCTATTAATAGTTATAGAACTGAGGTTCTTTTTTTAAGAAAAGTAAATTTTATAAATGTTTTTGTCAAAAAAAAGTTGATAATCCTATTTTATATATATATATATATATATATATATATATATATATATATATATATATATATATATATATATATATATATATATATTGACAGTTAAAATTTGAAAATTCTAAAACTTTTGTCAAACTAATATTGCAATCAAAATTTTGATAATTGTCTTGGACGTGTTATGATTTCTTGAAAAACTTGTTATTTTTGTAATTGTCATTGATTTAATTTTTTCATTAATTGTTTTGTTAATCTTCTTTTTAGAAATTTTGTCGCACCAATTTTGTCGAGGTTATTTGAACTTGATCGAGCATAGCTTTTGAAATAAGTCTTCCAATTGAAATAAGTCTTTTTAGAAACATGATGTTTTCTTATGTCTTCTCGATTTTTCATATTTCACAATCCATATTCTATTCAACTTTATAAAAGAAAATAAAAATAAATAACGACTTGTTTTTTCTTCACGTTAATAATTATTTTAAAATCTAAATATTCTCAAAATATTTCCTTCGTTATTCCTAAAAGGTTATACAAAAAACATCTTTGAAGTAAATATGTACACGTGACATCAATTATTCGATTAGATAAAGTCATGATTAAATGTAATCTTAAATATAAAAAGTTTACTCTAAGTCATTTTTAATAACAAATATAAATATAACATTTATATAAATAATAAATTTGGTCTTAAGGGAAACACAATATTTCTCTATTTTGTAAAAAAATATTCAGCCAAAATTGAAACGAATAGAGTGGGTACTAAATGAAAATAAATAAACATATATGGGTACTAAATTAAAACAAATAGACATATATGAGGACTAAGTTGAGATCAAGACAATGACACTTGACAAATACCTCGCCATGTGGCGATACCGTGTCACTAGGGATGACAACGGGGCGGGGACGGATTTCACTATCCCATACTCATCCCCGCATAAAAAATTCATCCCCATACCCAAACCCAACAGATATCAAACTTTTTTTCCATCCCCATCTCCATCGGGCAACGGGTATAATCTCGTACTCATACCCGTACCTATGTTCTAACTACTTCAATATTAATTTTTATAAAAGAAAAAAAAATTACGGTAAAGAAAACATAATATTATGAAATATTCAATGAGGATTTTCTTCGATACCAAATACCTTAAAATAAATTATAATTGTTTACATTTTATATTAGAATACCAAATAAAATTTCATGTGAACCAAGACATTTATTAAATTTGTGAACTACAACATTGATGAACTTAGTTGATAAAATTAAAAAATATTTCAAAAAAATATAAAAGGAAAACAAATATTCAAATTAAAATATATTTTAAATGTTTGTTTACTTCAATTTTTTAAATTCTAA